>JAESGF010000137.1_pt1 | contig 59194 bp, 68 predicted proteins | sample 9269621 | NCBI WGS metagenome assembly JAESGF01 (sample SAMN14515066, study PRJNA621663) | algae metagenome | isolation source: Tolypothrix carrinoi HA7290-LM1 and co-occurring heterotrophs from dry rock... | place: USA: Makauwahi cave, Kauai, Hawaii | collected 2011-01-06
AGCATCTTTACGCTCAACTCTATAGCGTAATAATAGCACAAAAAGCACCACTGTGGGGTAAACCCCACGACGTGGTTTTCATCCCCGGCATGAATGCGCGGGGCTTTCAACCTACCTTTTTGTAATGTAGCCAGGTAGAAATGATATTGACTGTGATGATGGCTAGCAAAATTTTTTGACGAAATTTTGGAGAATTCATCTTTTACGCTGTTTGCAGAACCGTAAGAAGACAGCAACCGTCGTAGAGACGTGGGAGTGTGGAACGTCTCTACAACGTTCTGGGTGGGCAAATAAGCGCTCTTCGCGCTTACTACTTTTAAGAAGGTAAGTTAACTTTTTTGGCTAAACCCAGAGTCTTCAATACTTTGATGCTCCACCATGTAACATCAACTTCCCACCAATGCAAGCCAGATTTTGCCATTTGGGGAAAGGTGTGATGGTTGTTGTGCCAGCCTTCGCCGTAAGTTACAATGGATACCCACCAAAGGTTACGCGCACCGTCGTTGGCTTCAAAGTTGCGGTAGCCCCAAGCGTGTGTGGCGGAGTTAACAAACCAAGTTGAGTGCCAAAGCAAGACTGCTCTAAGAAATATTCCGTAGATGACAAATGACCAGCCGCCGATGATATACAGCAGGATACCGAGGGGAATTTGCAAGAGTATGAAATAGCGATCTAGCCAACGGTAATATGGTTGTCGTGCTAGGTCGGGGGCATATTTTGCATAAATTTCATAATCAAAGAACTCTGAACGAGGGTAAAAAATCCAGAGCATGTGGCTCCACCAAAATCCTCGTTGAGCAGAGTACGGATCTAAATCGACATCTTCAGTATGAGCATGATGTTGTCGGTGTCCACCAATCCAAAAAATTGGACCTCCTTGCAAAGCTAACGCTCCGATAAGAGCGATCGCATACTCCAACCACTTCGGGACTTGGAAACTTCGATGACTCAACAGTCGATGATACCCCAAACATATACCAATACTCCCAAATAGCCAGTGAAGAAATATCACTAGAGCTAATGCAGACCACGAGAAAAACCAGGGAGCAAGTAAAGCTATGCCATGAAATGTAGTAAAAAATACCACATTCGTCCAATTGAGCGCCGGAGAATTTCCGCCCTCAGGGGTACTGGCAAAAAATTTAGCAGTCATAAAAATTCCTGTCGATGGGTGAGGAAGCGATTTGCTTTTGTCAGGAGTTGCACTATGCTCGGCATTATTTGACAGATTTTGCAAGGTTGGCAATTGAGGAATGGCTCCGCAGAAAGCTGAGGCTAGATGCCTCACCCTACAAGAGTCATTCTTTTTTTAGTGCGTTAGGCGTGCTAACACACCTCACGCATTGCTTTACCCGATTATCTGTTCCGCTCTTTCTAAAGCAATCCTTTATAGTAGAGCAAGTATCACTTACATTTTTATGCTAACAGTTCTGCGATTTATCTGCAAGTACCACTTGCATTTTTCTTTATGCCGTCTCAATCCAATTCAGCTCGTCAACGTCTAATTGAAGCAGCGCTTGAATTATTTACCGCTCAGGGAGTCAGCGGCACTACAACCCGCCAAATTGCAGAAAAAGCAGAAGTCAATGAAGTTACGCTATTCCGGCATTTTGGCAATAAGCACGGGCTACTTTTGGCTGTCTTAGAAGAATCCGCAGCCTTTAAAAATTTAGGTGAGTCTTTAGTTAGCAGAGCAATTCCACCTGGTAATGTGTATCAAGCTCTGAAAGATTATGCAAGTGAAAGCTTACACGCATTAGAACAAGTTCCAGAGTTTGTTAGGTCTGTGGTAGGTGAAGCTGACCAATACCCAGCAGAAAATCGCCGTGCTTTGGGACGGGGGTTAACAGAAGCAAACCGTTATGTAGCAGAGTACTTAGCCACTGTAATCGAACAGGGACACTTGAATACCTATCTGCCGGCAGAAAAACTAGCGAGTTTGTTAAATGGGATGCTGCTGGGATATGCTGTGATTGAGTTCACTAGCGAATTTCACGAACTTTGGGAAGATAGAGATGATTTTCTGGAGAATCTGGTGCAGTTGTTTTTACAAGGAGCAATGTCACCCGTACTCGAACCAAGTCAATATTCCTCAAGTTTGGTTGTAATAGATTCTAGTATTAGGGAAGTAGCTGATTTGCCGGCTTCTTTAGTTCATCAAATTCTCCAACAAGCGAGAAAATTGGGAGTGCAAGATTATGCATTGGCGTATGTGTTATTTGCTGCTGGGTTATCTGTTGCGGAAGTAGTTGGCTTGCAGCGATCGCATCAATTTTACGATACTCAAGGGCATTTTCTGCAAATTGCCAATAACAGCGGATTTCGCCAAGTACCTGTTAATCAGTGGATAATGGGTAATCGCTATGGTTCCTACACTAATAATCCATTAACTAAATGGCTGAAAAGCCGTAAAGATAATCAATCTGCCATGTTTATTCATGAATCTGGGGAGTCAATGTCAGAATCACAAATTGACGTACACTGGCACATGTGGACACAAGGACTGTTAACACCAGAAGGACAACCCCCAGCAATTATTCAAACACAACAAACTTGGCGTGTAGAAATGTTGATGCGCGGCATGAGCTTAGAAAATCTTAGCATTTTAACAGGATGCGATCGCACTCAATTACAACCCTACGCCAAAAGAGCCAGAGAAAAAGCCGCTTTAGAGCAAGCAACTCGGTTAGATCAAAAACCGGGATAGTTGATGGTTGGAGCGTTGTTGGTTGGAGCGTTGTTAGTTGGAGCGTTGATGGTTGGAGCGTTGGAGCGTTGATGGTTGGAGCGTTGTTGGGTGTTGAGTGAATGAGAGCGATTAACTTTGATTTCAGCATTTATAACCACAGCTTGTGCGGTGGTAACGACAACTTCTGCATTTATAACCACAGCTTATGTTGTGGTAACGACAACTTCAGCATTTATAACCACAGCTTGTGCGGTGGTAACGACAGCTTCTGCATTCATAATCACAGGTTATGTTGTGGTCACGACAACTTATGCGTTTCTGATGAAAGGTTATGTTGTGGTAACGACAACTTATGCATTTATAACCACAGCTTGTGCGGTGGTAACGACAACTGCTCGATTTATAAGTAAAGTTTTTGTTGTGGTAACGACAGCTTCTGCATTTCTAATGAAAGCCTTTTACATATTGACAAACACAAAAAATAAGATAAAAGTCCGTTTAGGATTCGTGAAAAAATAAGATCCCCGACTTCGCATAAGTTGTCGGGGATCTGAATAAAGTCTAAGCCATTAACCAAAAAATCTATGAATATTACCTATAAACGCGACTTAGTTGATGTTGACTGGGAGGCAATGAAGGCAACATTAATCAAAGATAACTTTCATAACGGACGAACTACAGAGCAATTGAAAATATCTTTTACAAATAGTTATTCGACATGTATTGCTTATGCAGAGCAACAAATTGTAGGTACAGCCAGAGTGTTATCTGATGGAGTATGTAATGCTTACATTGTCGATGTTTGGACTTATTCAGAATACCGTCATCAAGGTATTGCGCGAAAAATGATGGAGATTCTTACAGAAGAATTGCCAGGACAACACGTTTACTTGTTTACCGATGACTCTGTTGATTTTTACAAGAAATTGGGATTTACAGAACAGCCTACAGGATTAAGTAAAGTCATCGGAAAATGGTTAGTGAATGATTATTAAGTTAAGTTTTGCCAAAAATAGATTCGGTGACAACTTATGCGAAGTTGGGGATCTGAACTTCGGATTTGAGATTTTTCTGCGACGAAAGTGACAGAATTCGGTATGCCAAGCAAAGCGTCTCCGACAAAAGAAGAAAAGGAAAGATTTGTCAGTTCGCTAAACTAGAAAATATACTCATCAACTGCACGCACTAACTACTTTGAAAACCGACAGCATCTTTTATCGCATCTTCCAAAGCTTACCTAGCACTTTCTTTGAACTGATTAACCAACCAGCATCACTAGCCCAAGCTTACCAATTTTCCTCAGTAGAAGTCAAACAACTCGCTTTCAGAATTGATGGTGTATTTTTACCGAATACTTCAGAACTACCCATTTATTTTGCTGAGGTGCAATTTCAACCAGATAAAAAATTTTACTCGCGGTTATTCGCAGAAATATTTAACTATCTGGATAAAACCGAATTAACTAACAATTGGCATGGTGTTGTTCTCTTTCCTAACCGCAGCGCTGATACTGGAGATACACAGAGATATACAGAGTTACTCAACTCACCACGAGTGACTCGTATCTATCTTGACGAATTAACAGCGATCTCAGCATCATCTATTGGGATTGAGACAGTTAAATTAATCATCGAACCAGAATCAACTGCGATCGCAAAAGCTCTAGAGATAGTAAACAACACTCGACAACAAATCATCGATGCCGCCCAACAGCGAGAAATTATACAATTAATAGAGACGATATTAATCTACAAATTGCCGCGCTTGAGCCGCGAGGAGATGGAAAAAATGTTTGGATTAAATGAGTTAAAGCAAACTAGATTTTATCAAGAAGTTTTTGCTGAAGGCAAGCTTGAAGGCAAGGAAGAAGGTAAGCTTGAAGGTAAGCTTGAAGGCAAGGAAGAAGGTAAGCTTGAAACTATACCTCAGTTATTGGCGTTAGGTCTGAGTATTGAACAGATAGCTCAAGCGTTAGGTTTGGATGAAGCTGTTGTTAGACAAGCCGCATCGAAATTATAAAGCGATCGCCCTTTGCGTAAGCCCTTGGTGGATACTCTCGATATTAATCTACAAATTGCCGCGCTTGAGCCGCGAGGAGATGGAAAAAATGTTTGGATTAAATGAGTTAAAGCAAACTAGATTTTATCAAGAAGTTTTTGCTGAAGGTAAAGAAGAAGGTAAGCTCGAAACCATACCTCAGTTATTGGCGTGCTTGTTTGAGTATTGAACAGATAGCTCAAGCTTTAGGTTTGGATGAACAAGTTGTTAGGCAAGCCGCATCGAAATTATAAAGCGATCGCCTAAAATAAATAATGTTTATTCATTCACTAAAATCGAGGGATAATTCCTTGCTGACTATTAAAGAATTACTGCTTCAAGAAATTGAATCGACACCAGAAACCGTTCTTGCGGAAACTTTAGACTTTCTGCGTTTTCTGAAAACAAAACAACCAGAAATACAATCTTTACCCCAAGAATCACAAGTCACAACCGAACAAATAGATTTAAATGAAACTTCAACCGATAATTCTCAACAGCCATACCGTCCGGCTTCCGGACGTTCGATCCTGAAACATGTAGGTACATGGGCTGGCGATGATTTTGAAGAGTGTCTTCAGTCAGTTTATGCTACTCGTGGCAAAGCGAAATTCGACTGCGATAACCCATTTGATAAGTAATGTACCTACTTGACACAAATCACTGTAGTGCTATTATCTTGGGCGAACTAAATGTTGTTCGTCAAGTGATTGAAGTTGGAGAATTAAACATCGCCACTTGTGTAATTGTGCAAGGAGAACTTACATATATGATGGAGAATTCTGCACAAAGATAAATGAATCTCGTTCGTTTGGCAGAGTTTATCAAAGATATTCGTATCTATCGAGTTACAGAGGATATAGCTACGATTTACGGTCAACTCAAAGCCACTTTGATGAAACAATTTGGTCTCAAAGAGAAAACCAAGCGAAGAAAAACTAAAATTACCGAACTAGGGTTCGATGAGAACGACCTTTGGATTGCTGCCATTGCTTTGCAACATAATCTTACCATTGTCTCAGCAGACAGTGACTTTCAACGCATTCAACAAGTTAAAGCATTATTGGTTGAATCCTGGCTTTGAATCCTTTAGAACTATAGAATAGAAACTCAGCCTTTGTATTGCTTCAACTACTAGAAGAAAGAATTTAGTAGTAAATTTGACAGAATTGGATCGACAAAAGTCTGTACTAAGCTTGTAGCATCGATAACGTTTGTGATATTTCCTATGGATTCCCGGATTCGCTTTTTAATGTGCGCCCCTGACCACTATGATGTGGACTATGTGATTAACCCCTGGATGGAAGGGAACATTCACAAGTCATCGCGCGATCGCGCTGTGGAACAGTGGCAAAAACTTCACCTTCTCCTCAAAGAACACGCTATTGTAGACTTAGTTGCACCTCACAAAGGTGTACCGGATATGGTATTTACCGCCAACGCCGGCTTAGTGTTGGGTAAGAACGTTGTTCTCAGTCGCTTTTTACACAAAGAGCGTCAGGGAGAAGAACCTTACTTTAAACAATGGTTTGAAGAAAACGGCTACACAGTCAACGAACTACCGAAAGATTTGCCCTTTGAAGGTGCGGGAGACGCACTTCTAGATCGAGAAGGACGCTGGTTATGGGCAGGATACGGTTTTCGTTCAGAATTAGATTCTCACCCATATTTAGCGAAGTGGCTGGATATCGAGGTGGTGTCTTTACGCTTGATAGATGAGCGCTTTTATCACCTGGATACTTGCTTCTGTCCCCTTGCGAATGGCTATTTGCTGTACTATCCAGGTGCTTTTGATTCTTACTCCAACCGCATGATTGAAATGCGCGTTGCCCCAGAAAAGCGGATTGCAATTGAAGAAGCGGACGCGGTAAACTTCGCCTGCAATACGGTGAATGTAGACCATATCGTGATTATGAACAAGGCTTCGGATGCTTTAAAAGCAAGCCTTAACGATGCGGGTTTTCAAGTGATGGAAACACCGTTAACAGAATTTCTCAAAGCAGGTGGTGCAGCAAAATGTCTGACACTGCGGGTAACGGAACCAGTACGCGCAGAAGTTCACGCGAATGTTTCGGTAGAAAGTCGGATTATTCGCATTGAAGGACACTTGCTCGATTCTGGCTTGATTAACCGCGCTTTGGATATGATTATCGATAGCGGCGGTAGTTTCCAAGTGCTAAATTTCAACTTGGGAGAACAGCGACAAAGTACTTCAGCGGCTGAGGTGAAGGTGTCAGCACCTTCGCATGAGGTGATGGAGCAAATTATATCTCACTTAATTGATTTGGGTGCGGTAGATTTGCCTCAAGATGAGCGCGACGCGAAACTTGAGCCTGTGTTGCAAGCAGGAGTTGCACCAGATGATTTTTATGTAAGTACGATTTATCCTACCGAAGTGCGGATTAACGGTCAATGGGTGAAGGTGCTTTCGCAGCGGATGGATGGTGCGATCGCTCTTATCGAAACTCCTAATGGTTGGCAGGCACAGTGTAAACTTTTACGCGATTTAGAAATAGGCGAATATGTAGTAGTCGATGTGCAAGGTATCCGCACCATTCGCAAACCAGAATCGCGGGAACAACGCAATGCTCAAGAATTCAGCTTTATGTCGGCGGGTGTTTCCAGCGAACGTCGCGTGGAATTAGTTGTGGAGCAGGTGGCGTGGGAGTTACGTAAAATTCGCGATGCAGGCGGTAAAGTAGTTGTCACGGCGGGACCTGTGGTGATTCACACCGGCGGGGGCGAACATTTGGCGCGACTGATTCGAGAAGGATATGTCCAAGCTCTGTTGGGTGGAAATGCGATCGCTGTCCACGATATGGAGCAAAATATGATGGGGACTTCTCTCGGTGTGGATATGAAGCGGGGTGTGGCTGTACGCGGCGGACATCGCCACCATTTGAAGGTAATTAATACTGTCCGCCGTCATGGTAGCATTGCTGCGGCTGTGTCAGCTGGAGAGTTTAAGGGTGGTGTAATGTATGAGTGTGTCCGTGGTGGTGTACCTTTCAGCCTCGCGGGTTCGATTCGCGATGATGGTCCTTTGCCGGATACGCAGATGAATTTGATTCAAGCTCAGGAGGAATATGCGAAACTGCTTAAAGGTGCAGATATGATTTTGATGTTATCATCAATGCTGCACTCTATTGGCGTGGGAAATATGACTCCGGCTGGGGTGAAGATGGTTTGTGTGGATATTAATCCAGCGGTGGTGACGAAGTTAAGTGACAGAGGTTCGATTGAATCGGTCGGTGTGGTGACGGATGTCGGGTTGTTTTTGAGTTTGTTGGTGCAGCAGTTGGATAAGTTGACTAGTCCTTATCGAGCTGTGGTAGGTTAGGAAACGAACCGCAGAGGCACAGAGAAAGCAGAGGTAAGAGGGGGAGAGATGGAAGGGGTAGCTTTTAAGAGAGGGTTACAAGTTCGTTGGGTCAGTTTTATTGCTGACTTTCTGCTGGTGGGGATGGTTATCGGACCGCTAGCGGCTCCTTTTCTTGCTGCGTCTGGGTTGCCAATGTTAAATTTGATTGCGGACATCATTTATTTCATGGGAAATCATGTGTGTCCGCAACCTAATATGGGGTTAGATTTGGCACCGCCGTATATTATGGCTGTGTGTATGCGCTGTTATGGTACGGTAACGGGTTTGCTGTTTACTCGGTTGCTGTATGGGGTGACTGGTGGTAAGGGTTTTTACTGGTTGAGTCAGTATGGGTGGAGTGGTGCAGCGACTTCTTGTGTGTTTATGATGGCTTATGCGTGGGAGTTAGCAGCGCAAGTTTTAGGTTGGTGGAATTTTAACAATTATCTAGTTACGCCGTTTGGGTTAATTACCGGTTTGGCATGGGGATTGTTTACTATGCCAATATTGCACCATCCTAAGTCTTAATTGCTTCCCAATTCCCCATTCCCAATTCCCCATTCCCAATTCCCCATTCCCAATTCCCCATTCCCTAAAGAATTGCTTGAATGGGTAGTCCAAATCCTAAATAATTACGAATCAAGAGAAATAAAACAAGTACTGCGATAAAAAAGGCAGTAGCTTGAATATCCTGAGTGAAGCTGGAAAATTTTTCTCTTGCTAACCCATACAAATTAACTAAATATAAAGGCATATCGCTGAGTGCAATCACGATAATAGCTCCGACGATGCCAAAATGAAAGAATGCAAAAGGTAGTCCCAGAAGAATCATCGCAAAACCAGCTAGATTACTTTGAGCCGAGTAAAATGGTTTGCCAATTGCCAACAAAGCAGGGCTGATAGTATGAAATAACATCGAAAACCAAACACCGCAGCACAAAATCGGCATCATCCAAGTTGCTTCGCTATATCTTTTGTCATAAAGTGTGGCAATAACTAAATCACCAACAGTGACTAAAGCAGCTAAGAAAACTGCAAATCCACCAAGTAGCAATCGACGTTGCCGGAGAATTTTAGCTCGCAAATTTGAGCGCGGTAAGTCAACATGGTTAGAAATTGTGGGAAAAATAACTCTATAACTAAGATGTTTGATAATTTCTTTGGGTACACATGCCAAAGTATAAGCAATTGTATATACCCCTAATATTTGAAAAGATAGTAGCTTACCAAGAATCAGGCGATCGGATTGATCGTTTAAAAACATTACCGCTGAAGCCATAAACATCCATCTACCGAAAGACAGAAGCTCTTTAAATGCATCTGGTTCCCAAGCAAAGCGGTTAGAATATCCTCGTATTAACCAAAAGCTTCCGACTGTTCTATATAATGCCCCAGCTAGTACTCCTAAAGCTAAAGCCAAGATGTTTCGAGTTAACCAAGTCCAAATAATAAATGTAGCCAGAGTTAAGATTTGTACGAGCAAATCAAACCGAGTTAACTTTCCTAAATCTATGCGACGTTGAAGAGTATGTAAGCTAGTGGAAGCGAAGCCGTCAATGACTGAGGAAAATGCCATAATCGGAATTAACCAAATCAGGCGATCGTCATTATAGAACTTTGCAATTGGAAACGTAAGCAACAAGCAAAATAACCAAATTACGATGCCACGAATTGCTTGTAGTGTCCAAGCGGTATTCAGAAAAGCCGATTCATCACCTTTTTTATTGTTGACAATACTTTGACCAATTCCCAGGTCTGAAAATAGTTCAATTCCCGCTCTTAATGTATTTACTAAAGCCATCAAACCAAAATACTCTGGTATCAACAGCCGAGTCAAAATCAGGTTTCCGCCAAAACGCAAAATTTGACTAGTTCCGTAACCAGCAATTGTCCAAACTGCACCACGGATAGCAAGCTTTTTTACAGATGTCATACATTCCAAAGGAAAATTGGGTAAGCAAATAGATTATCAACGAGCTACTTTTTTAAGGACACAATATCCTCACAGTCATTAAATAATTTGGCAAGTTGTTATGAAGCTGAGTTGCTTTGAAGTATATAAAATAAGATTTTTTTATTTGAAAGCTATTCTGATAGGGTTTGAAAACACGCTATCAAGCCGCTGTAAATCTTTGAGATGAGGGCTTCAGCCCTCACTACGAAACATAAGAGTATTTTTACTTTATCTTCAAACATTCAACACAATATCATAATATTTGCTGAAAGTAAAATTACTTCCAGTATGTAAATTTACGATGTAGATATCTGATTTTTTTAAATCTTTGATAAAGATTAATCTGTGATTGACGATAAAATCACGAAGAAAAGTAGCAAAATTAAGACATCTAGCCGTCTGAAAAGTGAATTGGTGAGGCAGTAGCTTTAGTCAAGTAGAAGTGCTTAAATCTTAAACGAGTATCTTTTTAATTAAACCCAAACCAATTTTTGAGTAGGGGGATATACTTTTTCGTTGGTAAGTTTGAGCAAGCAGTTATTTGCTTGCGTATTAATGATGACATTAATCAAATTGGCATTACAAACCAGGGTAATTGCGTTCATAACATTCTGCACCTACACCGATGAACTCAAAAATCTCATCGACAACTTCAGTTGCTAAACCTAAAGTCCATTTTTATTTCATTGATGCGCTACGGGGAATTGCTGCATTATGGGTGGTTTTTTATCATACCGATCCAGATGTGCGTCTTTTTGAATTAAGCAAGTTATTGCCTAATTGGTTTACAGTGGTAGCGTTCAAATGGGGTAGTCTTGGTGTCAGCATATTCTTTGTCCTCAGTGGCTTTGTAATTGCATATTCGCTACGTGAGGCAAAAATTGACTTTGGCTATTTTAAACGTTTTAGTCTGCGACGTTTAACTAGGTTAAGTCCACCTTATTATGTAGCAATTATCGTCGCTCTAGGCTTTGCGTTTATTTCCTCTTATGTCAAGCATGTAGCCTTTGCGCCGATGGGTGAATCTTTATCTTTTGAGAGGTTGCTGACACATTTATTTTATTTGCAAGGCATTTTTGGACACAAAAATATCGATGATGTTTACTGGACTTTGTGTTTAGAAGTGCAGTTTTATTTAGTCTTCTGTGCGTTGTTGGCGATCGCTCAATGGCTAGATTTTTCCTGTAAATGGCGCTACGCTAAAGCAGCCGTGTTTGTCAGCGCTGCCACAGTCGCTGCTCTTTTTCCTCTAGGTGTATTTCCCGATAATGGCAGACCAGTAATATTTTTACCTTTGTGGTACGCTTTTCTGCTGGGAGTGTTTGCTTATTGGTCATGGCGCGATAAGCTAAAGCCAATCTTTTTTTACTTGTATGCGGGTTTAGTGCTAACCGCAGGAATCGTCAACTCATTAAATTTTGCGATCGCTTCTGCAATTACCGCCATCCTTATACTAGAAGCCGGTCGAGCAAATCGCATGGAATGGCTAAATTGGCGCTGGCTCCAATTCCTCGGTAAAATTTCTTACAGCCTTTATCTCACCCACGTTTATCTCTTGGGAATTGTCTTTTTCCTAGGATATAAAATACTTGGTCGTCATCTCTGGAGCGAAATTCTCTGCTTAGTACTGGGAATCGCCATCTGTATTGGCTTTGCCGCAATTATGTGGCAATTAGTAGAGAAACCATCGATTAAATTAAGCCAAAAGGTCAAGCTGGTAAAAAACACGGAGGCGATTCGTGTATGAAGTTATTAGTAACTGGTGCATCCGGATTTTTAGGTCAGTATGTGGTAGTTGAAGCGCTGCGACAGGGATTTGAGGTACGGGCAGTAGTTAGACCAAGCAGTGATGAAAAACGCCTGTCTTGGTACAATCATCCACAGGTGGAGTTAGCCCGGATTGACTTACGGCAATCAAATATTGTCGATGCGTTGGATAATGTAAATGCGGTAATTCACCTCGCAGCAACCAAACAAGGCAACTTTGAGACACAGTATAACAGTACTGTTGTCGGAACAGAGAACTTGCTCAAGGCGATGGTATCAGCGCAAGTGCAGCGATTAGTAGCAATTAGCAGCTTTTCTGTATTTGATTATTTGTACATTGCCTCAGGTGAAATCATCAGTGAAGATTCACCAATTGAGCGCGAACCAAAGCAGCGGGATATATACGCGCAAACCAAATTAATTCAAGAAAATCTCGTCCGTGATTTTTCAGATAAACATAATATAGATGTCACAATTATTCGACCGGGTGTAGTGTACGGGCGAGATAATTTGTGGAATGCTAGTCTTGGTGTGAAACTGAGCCAACAGCTGTGGATTCAAATCGGAAAAAATGCCCAAATTCCCTTGACTTATGTAGAAAATTGTGCAGAAGCGATTGTAACGGCGGTAAATAGTCAAGAGGCAATTGGTAAAACATTAAATATCGTTGATGACGATTTGCCGACTCAAAATATTTACTTTGAAAAATTGATCGAGTTGCAAAAGCGATCGCCCTTCACAATTAAGATCGATTGGACAATGATGCGCTGGCTAGCGCGTACAAGTTGGTTATTTAACAAGTTACTAGCAGACAAAGTGAAGCTACCCGGTATTCTTATTCCCGCAAGATTACATGCTCGATTTAAACCGCTACGCTACAGCAACACTCGCGCTCAACAAGTGTTGAACTGGAAACCAAAATATTCCCTCGATGTAGCCCTAAAACGCAGTTGCAGTGATAGAGACTAGGGACTGGGGACTGGGGACTAGGGGACAAGGAGGACAAGGGGACAAGGGAGACAAGGAGGACAAGGGGGCACTCTTGCATTCTTGAGTTTGTCTCCTCGTCTTCCTTGTCTCCACGCCAGTCGCTACAACGGAGGGAACCTCCGCAACGCGCTGGCTCCCCCTCTCCCTTGTCTCCCTTGTCTCCCCCTCCCCCCCTCTCCCCATTCCCCATTCCCATATAAATTATGCGTATCGCCTACTTAACGGGAGAATATCCCAGAGCAACAGACACTTTTATTCAGCGTGAAGTAGCAGCCTTGCGGGATATGGGTGTAGAAGTACACACATTTTCCGTTCGCCGGACGGGGGATGAACACATGGTAGGACTAGAACAAAAGCGAGAACGCGATCGCACTTTCTACATCCTGCCCGTAAATGTGATTAATTTGCTACTTGCACATCTAACTTTACTGGTGAGTTCCCCAAGCAGATATTTACGCGCAATTCAGTTAGCATGGTCTACACGGCAACCTGGATTGCGGGGAACGTTGTATCAATTATTCTACTTTCTCGAAGCCGGCATCCTTGCCAAAGAAATCAATCAACGGCAGATTCCGCATTTGCACAATCATTTTGCCGATTCTAGTTGTAGTGTAGCGATGCTGGCGGCTGAATTGGGGGGTTTTACTTTTAGCTTAACTTTGCACGGTCCATACATCTTTTTTGAGCCGTATCATTGGCGAATCGACGAGAAAATCAAGCGATCGCTATTTGTTTCTTGTATCAGTCACTACTGCCGCAGTCAAGGAATGATATTTGCACCCCCAGAAAAATGGAAGCAAATGCACATTATTCATTGTGGAATCGATCCAATTTTATTCGATGTCGTTTCTCACAACGAGTCAGGAAAAAACCTGCTGTATGTAGGAAGATTAGCCGTAGTGAAAGGTTTGCCGATATTACTTGAAAGCCTGAGTTTTTTAAAGCGATCGCATCCAGAGATTTTGCTCACAGTCGTTGGTGACGGTTCAGACCGAGTACACTTGGAACAATTAGCCGACCAATTAGGATTAAGTGCAAATGTAAAATTTGTTGGCTATCAGTCGCAAGCTGAAGTCCGCAGATATATGCAGCAAACAGATGTATTCGTTATGTCCAGCTTTGCCGAAGGTGTACCAGTAGTACTGATGGAAGCGATGGCAGCAGGTGTACCCGTAGTAGCGACGCAGATTGCTGGAATTAGCGAGTTAGTAGAAGATGGTGTTAGCGGCTACTTGGTTCCGCCAGGAGATGCCTTTTATTTAGCTGAATGTTTAGAAAAGTTACTGGCAAATTCTCAATTGCGTGTAACTTTTGGTGTCGCAGGTCGAGCCAAGGTAGAGAAAGATTTTAATATCAATTATGAAGTCGCATGGCTGCATCGTGTCATGTCATCTGCCCTGCAAGGAAAAGTAGAATCTATTCGTCCGCATAACTCGGAAAAACTAGTTACAATCAGCGAAGAGCCGATTATCAATGCGTAGATTTGCTGAGAGATATGTTGTATGATTGACTTTAAACCAGAATTTTAGATATCGAACCATTCATTCTCACCGAACTCTCCAACGTAATTTAGCCTCTTTTTTGACTTCATCAACAGATTTATGGTAAGGAAAAGAGTAAACGTGCCTATTAGTGTAAACTTCTAGCAGATAGTAAACGCTTGAAGGAGCAAACTGAGCAGCACAAACTTCTTTCATGTTTTTCCGGTTGAATGCGATCGCCCTCAGAGTTAACATGGTAAAAATTCGGCTTGTGTTCTCGAATAATTGCTCTACACAAACAAACATGAGTGCAAGTACGGTACTCATCTAGCAATTCAAAAAACATGTCAAACGCCTTATCATTGCCCCATTTAGTTTTATCTAACTCCAAGGCGTTGTTTTTGACATCCCATCCACTTTTCCTGTAATCCAGCGGCTAAATCCCCAAAAAGATGGACTACCTTCTTCAAAGCTGGAAAACGTAAGTGCATTTACAAATGTAATTAAATTACTAAATTGGCTACCTGTATTGTATTCCAAATACAAACTTGGGCGTTTCCGCAAGGAATCAAGCACATCGTATATATCCCTTATATCCTTGTAATCGCCCATAATTCTAATATCGCACTCAAAGACTGCGGCACAAAAAGCCAATATAATTGTCAACTATGCTAGCTCTAGTCATGCTGCCGAGGTGATTTTTGATAACTTCCAACTCCAGAGCTGTCACGAATGGTATTTTAGCTATTATTTTGGCATAAGAGATACAGAACAATCATTGTTGGTTATTCGTCATTAGTAAACTACAAATGACAAAGCACAAATTAACTAATCATGATTGCTGAAAGCTAATAGTAGAATAAGGTACAGACCTTCATCTGCGGATCGTAAGAGAGGAAGAGACATTGGATGAACTGAGGACGGCGCTAGAGTTAGCAACCGAAGAAGAATTGCAAGATTTAACCGCAATTCTGTTTGGTCGAAAATTTAATCCCATAGATTATGTTCACACACCAGAACCGATAGAAGTGCAAAGTAAAGACCACAAAGCTTGGCTAGATGCGCTCGAAGCACGCTTTCGCTTTTTGGCGGCAGATGGTATGACGGTATTAAGGGGACGCACAAATCTGGTAACTTACCGAGAAGCTTTGATTCAAGTATGTAAGTATCTGAAAATTCGCTACTGTCATCAACTAGCAACCGTTGATTTAGAAGCCGAAGTTTTTTTGCATCTTTTAGGGCATGTGTGGAAAAAATTACCCGAAAAGGAAAAGCAAAAATTGACTGTGCAGGTGCAGCAGCAGCTTGCTAAATCTCAACCGAATCAACCGCTACCACTTTCATTACAGCGTGACCCATTGGGCTTGCTTTTCAAAGGTGGTAGCGCGATCGCACTCACCTCAATCGTACAACCAATGTTGCTCAAGCAAATCGCCCGTCAATTTGCGATGCACTTTGCCACCTATCAAATCGCCCAACAAGCAGCGGTTGAAGGTGGGGTAATCGCAACAACGCAGTTTCAAAACTATGTAGCTTTGCAGATGGCACAGCGGGGTATGGCTGTGAGTGCAGCTCGTTATACCGCAGTCAGAAGTGTATTTGCTATGTTAGGACCAGTCATGTGGGGTTGGTTTTTTGCAGATTTAGGATGGAGAGCGATCGCCACCAACTACGGTAGAATCATACCCACCATCTTTGCCTTAGCTCAAATTCGCCTCACCCGCACCGAATGTTGGGAACCCGCTTGAAAACCGCTTTTCGCCATCCCAATCCTAATTTACAATTTCCTTGGAACTTGGCTCAACTCGGATTATTTATCTTTCCCTTGAGTCCGTTTTTAGGAGCCGTAACTCTAGGTTTGGCATCATTAAAAACTTGGTTGCGACAACACCGGACAATTATTCTGAGTCCCCTTAATTGGGGATTTGCCCTCCTCGGTGTATTGTTAATCATTAGCTCTGCCTTTGCTGAGAATAAAACAGAAGCTTTCCTTGGCTTGTTTAATTTCTTACCGTTCTTTTTATTTTTCGCCGGCTTTAGCGCTTTAATTCAAACACCCACCCAATTGCGCCAACTAACTTGGAATTTAGTCATATCTTCCATACCTGTGGTGATAATTGGCTTTGGGCAATTATTTTTGGGCTGGACTTCTAAATTAGAAATTTTGTGGATTGTCTTGGAAATAAACATCCTACCCCAAGGAGATCCACCAGGTCGCATGGCTTCAATTTTCATGCACGCTAACACCTTAGCTGCTTATCTGGTGATAGTTTTCATCCTGGGGTTAGGGTTGTGGTTAGAAAGCTATCAGCAGTTGAGAGGCAGGGGGCAGGGGGCAGGGGGCAGGGGGACAAGGGGACAGGGGGACAAGGGGGACAAGGGGGACAAGGACGACAAGGAGGACAAGGAGGACAAGGAGGAAATTTCTATATCTCCCTTGTCTTCCCCCTCTCCCTTGTCTTCCCCCTCTCCCTTGTCCCCCCCCTCTCCCCCTCTTTCCTTCCTCTTCCTCACTGCGGTATTAATTGCCAACTTTGCAGCGTTGATTTTAACTAACTCGCGCAATGCTTGGGCGATCGCTATTGCTGCAAGTTTAGCTTATGCTGTTTACCAAGGTTGGCGGATTCTTATCGCTTTTGTTTCTGGTGTCGTCGCTAGCGTGATGTTAGCTGCTTTTGCTCCCGAAGCGATCGCAGTTATATTTCGCAAAGTCGTTCCTGCTTTCTTTTGGGCACGGTTAAACGACCAAATGTATCCCGATAGACCAACAGCCTTAATGCGAAAAACCCAATGGCAATTTGCTTGGTCTTTGGCTGAACAGCGTCCTTGGACTGGTTGGGGTTTACGCAATTTTACTGCTCTTTACAAAGCACATTCACAGATTCGCTTGGGTCATCCTCACAACTTGTTTTTGATGCTTTCCGCCGAAATAGGACTTCTGAGTACTCTATTATATTGTGGTTTACTCGGTTGGATTTTATTCACGGGTGTCCAAGTGTTGCGAAGGTCAAAAGATATCGACCAAGAAGATAAATTGATACTTTTCAGTTACCTTCTTGTCTTGGTCGGGTGGGTGCTATTTAATACGGCAGACGTAACTTTATTTGATTTCCGCTTGAATACTCTAGCTTGGTTGCTGTTTTCTTGTGTTTGCGGAGTAGTCTATCGCTACAAAAATGTTTAAAATTACTTCTTTCCCATTCCCCATTCCCCATTCCCCATTCCCCATTCCCCATTCCCCATTCCCCATTCCCCATTCCCCATTCCCCCTAAAATAGGTGTATCAACAAAAAAAAGACACCATTATAACCAACTGTTATGTTCACAACAGCTGATTTTTTTCAATATACCCAATGGTCAGGAATTGCTACCTTGGTTTTGGCTGCGATCGCAATCCTGGGTTTTATTTTAAAATGGGGCATCCGCTTTCGGCTGGTGGGTGCGACTGGCTTTATGCTGGTGATGACGGCTGGTTTGTTTACACTTTCGTTGGGACCTTTAAGCCGCACGGTGATTCCGGGTGCGCTGAAGTATTCTCTAGTTTATGACAATGGGTCTACACAAGCGGTGATTGCTATACCAGCAAGTATTACCCCTTCGGAATTAGAAGCTACTCTACGTCAAGCAGCCAGCAATCTATATTCTAACGGTCGCTTGGCTAGACGGGGAGATAACCAACTGACGATTCGATCGCGTACTATTATCCACCCAGAACCTGGGGTTTCTGTGCCACTATATTTGGGTGAGGTAAAGCGATCGCTTACTTCTCGTGAAGACTCAGAAATGGCGATTGAAATTTACAAGAGAAAATTCGCCCAACTGCCAAAACCAACCGCTTAATTGCCTAACTGAATGATTGCAAGATTACCGACTTATTCAATAAGTCGGTAATCTGACCAAAGATAAACCTTTAGTATATCTTTAAATATTTTATCCTGTTTTATTCTTCTTTTTATAGATAAGCTGAATTATTCGCTCTGGAGTTTATCTAAAGTTACTAAATGTATCGCTGTCAGAAATTGTATGCAGTACATAATGCCAAGGCTTTCTCTTCTGGTTCGTAAACAGCCTGGGTGTATTGCACTCAATTGATAACTACATTTCACTTACTTAACAAGTATCTTCGTTCTTTGTAGAGATACTTGTATCTTTTTGCATCGATTCAACTACCTCACTGCTTTTTACTTTGCGGTATTTAATGCTGAAAATTTGCATGTTTTTCATTAAGAAAAACTCACATCAATCATACGTAGGGTGCGTTACGCGCTTCGCACTAACGCACCCTACAAATACTGAAAAATTAGGAGAAATTATTTTGAATCTTTTCAACAGATAACTATATAACAGTGCCGAAAAAAATAGGGAGATTAAGTTAATGCTAATTGATAGCCGTAATTTACCTACAGATGAAGTCATTCAAACTGAAGTTTGTATTGTCGGTGCAGGTTCTGCCGGAATTACATTAACGCGAGAATTTATTGGGCAAGATTTTCGAGTTTGTCTATTAGAAAGTGGTGATTTGGAATTTAATCAAGAAACACAATCTCTCTGTGAAGGTGAAACTATTGCCGATAATTTTCCCGAACTACATGAAATGCGTCGGCGTCAGTATGGTGGATTGGCTAATGCTTGGGGTATTGAAATATATAACAAGCAAATTGGTCTGAGACATATGCCTTTGGACGAAATAGACTTTGAAAAACGCGATTGGTTGCCATATAGCGGATGGTCTTTTAATAAATCTCATCTTAATCCTTTCTACGAACGCGCTCAAGCAGTTTGCAAGCTGGGAAATTTTGCTTATGAGGCTGAAGCTTGGTTAGATAAGAAATCTCCTCAACTACCTTTCAAAAGTGATAATGTAACTACTAGCATGTTTCAGTTTGGAACTCGCGATATTTTTATCAATGAATATCGCGATAAAATCAATCGTTCAGCTAATATAACTACTTATCTAAATGCAAATGTTGTAGAAATTGAAACTGACGAAACCGCTAAAACTGTAACTCGTGTCAAAGTAGCTTCTTTGCAACAAAATAGATTTTGGATAGCAGCAAAAGTATTTATATTAGCGACTGGGGGAATTGAAAATGCCCGGTTATTATTACTATCAAATAAAACGCAAAAAAATGGCTTAGGCAATCAAAACGATTTAGTGGGCAGGTTCTTTATGGATCATCCTTTAATTCGTTCGGGTGTGATTGTACCTAATAATCGCAAAATTTTTAATTCTACAGCTTTATATGACTTACGCTTGGTAAAGAATATCCCTGTAATGGGAAAAATTACTTTAGCTCAAGAAGTTATGCGTCGGGAAAAATTGCTGAATATGAGTGCGTTACTTTTTCCCAGACATAACAAATTTACAACGGCGATTTTTCCGACACATAACGAATTTAGAACAGCGGGAAAAGCTTCTTTAAAAATCTTGCTTGCCGCAACTCGACGCGGGGAAATACCTGAAGATATTCCTAAACATTTAGCAAATGTAATTAAAGACTTTGATAGTCTTTTTCTTCAATGGTATAAGCGTCAATTTCAAAAGCAACTGATGTTTTCTAATTTAAGTCAGGGTGGATGGTCGTACCAAAAAAATAAAGATAAGAAGTTTACAATGTTTGAAGTGGTCAGTCAAACTGAACAAGCTCCTCATCCTGATAACCGGGTGATGCTTAGTAGTAAACTTGATAAGCTTGGTTGTGCAAAAGCGCAGTTAAATTGGCGTTGGACTGAAACTGATATTAATAGTATAAAGACTTCGCAAGCAATTTTAGCTATTGAGTTTGCTCGCGCTGGATTGGGTGAATTCCAAATTGCATCAGATGGAGAACTTCCCCAAGTTCTATCTATCAGCACACATCATCATATGGGCACAACGCGGATGCATGACGATCGCAAACAGGGTGTTGTCGATGCAAATTGTCAAGTTCACGGTGTCTCGAATTTATTTTTAGCTGGTAGTTCGGTTTTCCCTACAGGCGGCTTTGCTAATCCTACCCTGACTATTGTCGCTTTGGCTGTGCGGCTGGCGGATTATGTGAAAAGTCGCTGTTTTTAGTTCCCGACGACTGAAGTAGCGGTTCATCTTGCACACAAACGAAGTCCACCTGCGTGGACTAGGGAAAATTAAGAATTTTTGAGCCTACGCAGGTAGGCTTTGTTAGTATAGCCTCACCCTACTGACTAGCGATCGCTTATTCTTTTCTGGTTTTCATACTGCATTCATTGTCTCATTTGTCAATGCTAAGTTCCGATATTTTCTGATTAAATCAATAATATTTATATCAAAAGCAATAATCAATATAGATTAGTTATTAATCATCTTAACTGTCTCAAAAATTTGCTTAAGTGTCTTAACTGTCCTTGCATTTTCGCTTTGATGCTGAGAATATTTAAATGCATCTATACCAATAGTAAGACATGAGCAATTTTCCGAGGGATTTAATGGGTAAACACTAATTATAAACCTGGATAATAATTCTTGCATTTTATAGATAGCATCTGCCAAAAAGTAAATTCTCAAAACAATCAAAGAGGTAATTTATGAGCAATATTCAAGAAGTACTACCTGCTTCAGAATTTCTGAAAAAGAACTTAGGTATTTCCGAAATTCCCCTTGAAGCATACCTTAACTATGGATATGCACTGCTGGCTATTGCTGGAGCCGATGGAGAAGTTTCAGAAGCCGAATTTAACTGGTTACTAAATCATCAGCGCATGGCTGGCGCTCCTGAAGAAGTAATAGAGAAATACAAAACATTTGAATACAAAAATGCTGACTTAGAAAATTTGCTGAGTAAGATTACAGTTGATGTTTCTACTTGGTCGAAATCAAGGTCATTGCTGTATCATGCAATTCAAATGTCTCGTGCCGATGACGATTACTCACTTGAAGAGCAAAAAGCTGTAAAAAAAGCAGCTAAACTGTTGAAGGTTGAAGATGATATTGCGCTTGCTCTCAATAGGTTGGTAGAGACAGAAGAAGCCGTAACTGCATTACGTAAAGCGCTACTACAAACTGAGGTTTTAGCTTAATCGAAGAATAAAGGTTTCGGGCTATGGGTTTAAAACGTGATTTAAAAGCCTGAAACCCTCACTGTCTAAAGTATTTAGCTTTTTTATCTAGCGAAAATCCTTTTATTTTGGCGAAGGTCTTGAACCGCTAACACAACTGATCAAGATGGTTGGTATCACACAGGTGATATTGTCTATGTTGATGTGGTTTTCTCAGTTAGTAGCCTCTTTCATTAATTTTTCTGGGCTACCATATCCCCGACTTCTTCAATAAATCGGGGATATAACTACTTTTTTCAGATATTTATACTCAAAAGATGAATATACTAATTATCCTGGGTGAAGTCATATTTTTAATACTCATTTTCTCGCTGTTTAACTGGCTAATTGGCATCATCTTCAAGCAAGTCGCTAAAGTTTCTTGGCTTCAAGCAAGAACTGCAAATCTCACCTTTCTGAAGAGGAGTATCAGCAGACTTTTAATTTTAATTTCTGTGATTCTGTGTCTTGTGCTGATTGGTGTGAATGGGATGGTGATTTATCGAGGTGGAAACATTCAAGAATTTCAACTTAATCTTATTCGCAGTCTTCCTACTCAATTTTGGCTCAATCTCTTCACGGCGAGCTTGAAAAGTGTGAGTTTGCTGATGCTAGTTAAATTTAGCATACCACCCTTAAGCCGGGGTATAGATTGGGTCTGTGATTATGCAAAGAAAGCCGATCAAATCAAGGCTAATGATGAAAGTACCGAGGCTTTTTTTCAAGTCTTAAAAAGAATTATCATTCATACTCTTTGGATATCATCTGCTATCCTGTGCGCTAAATTTCTCTACCTACCAGAAGTCGTTCCCAAGTATCTTTATATTGCCTTAAAAATATACATTATTGTCACAGTTGGTTTACTCATTGTTAAAGCTGTTGCTACTATCGTTGACACTCTCGACGCGCTGAGTCTTAAATACTCCAGTTCTAACAATCTACTGCGTTTATATGAGCGTTTACGCCACTTAATTCCCCTCTTAAAAAAATGTTTGGAATACGTCCTCTATGTTGGCATAATAAATCTTGTTGTTCCAGAAATAGAACCTATCGCTTGGATAAGTGCTTATACCCCTAGAATTGTGCAGATTATTGGGGTTTATTTTATTAGCAATGTTTTGATTGAAGTCATTTACTTCATTCTTGATGAGTTCTACTTAAAAACTACAGATGTAAATGACTCGCAGCGACAGAAACGGCTAACACTGATTCCCTTAATACGGAGTTTTGCCAAATATTTCGTCTACTTCACTGCCGGAGTTACTATACTCAAGCTGATTGGTATTGATCCTGCGCCTATCTTAGCAGGTGCAGGAATTGTGGGTATAGCAGTTGGTCTTGGGGCGCAAAACCTGATTAATGATGTCGTTTGTGGATTTTTGATTTTGTTTGAAAACTATTACTTGGTAGGTGATTATGTTGAAGTTGGGAAAGTGGAAGAGAGAAATATTGAGGGGATTGTAGAAGCGATTGAACTGCGAACCACTCACGTCCGCCATCCTGATGGTCAATTGCAGATTGTTCGTAATGGGGATATCGGATCAATTATCAACTACTCCAAGCAGTATATATATGCAAGGGTGGAAGTAAGCGTTTCCTATGACTCCAATTTAGATCATGTGTATAGAGTGGTTGAGAAGGTAGGACAGCAGTTAAAGGTGGATGAACAGGATGTTCTAGAACCTACGCGAGTAGCTGGACTAGAAAGTTTTGGGGAGAATAATTTATTGCTGCTGACGCTGACAAAGGTCAAGCCTGGAAAACACATTCATATTCAGCGTGTTCTCCGCAAGATATTAAAGGAAACTTTTAGCCAAGAAGAAATTGAGCTTTGTGGTTTTTCCAAGGATTGATAATATCAAAGTTTTTTTGGCAAACTAGAATATATGCTTAGTTAATTTTCCATCCTACTTTGTCTACTCAAACTTCTAATTCATTATTTACTTTATCGATCGCACCCGCAAAGGTCATCCGTGGTGCGGGTGCGTTGACTTCTTGCGGTGAAGCAATTTCTCGTTTGGGAAATCGTCCGTTAATTTTAGCAGGCGATCGCACTCTCGCTTTAATTCAAACTCATTTACAACCAGTTTTACAACAATTGCAGGTTGCTCAAGCATCTTATGGCGCAGATTGTTGTGAAGATAGTTTAAAATCTTTACGCAAAGCGGCTAAAGAACATCTTGCTGATGTCATTATCGGTGTTGGTGGTGGTAAAGCACTTGATACAGCTAAATTAATCGCGCATCAATTACAGTTACCCGTAGTCACAATTCCTACCTCAGCCGCGACCTGTGCCGCTTGGACTGCCCTTTCAAACGTATACTCTGAAAAGGGCGCATTTTTATATGATGTGGCGCTTTCTCAGTGTCCAGATTTATTGATACTTGATTATGATTTAATTGAAACTGCCCCCCAACGTACTTTAGTAGCGGGAATTGGGGATGCGATCGCTAAATGGTACGAAGCTTCAGTTAGCAGCGGACACTCAGAACAAACTTTAATTATTTCCGCCGTGCAACAAGCGCGAGTTTTGCGGGATATTCTCTTTCAAAAGTCAGCCGCAGCACTGCAAACCCCAGGAAGCGACATTTGGCGCGAAGTTGTAGACGCTACCGTTTTACTCGCTGGGGTAATTGGCGGAATTGGTGGGGCACAATGTCGTACTGTTGCGGCACATGCAGTGCATAATGGTTTAACCCACATTTGCAAACACGATAGTATTCACGGCGAGAAAGTCGCCTACGGTATCTTGGTGCAACTACGTTTAGAAGAAATGGTACAGGGAAATCAGCTAGCAGCTGCGGCAAGGCAACAGTTGTTGAAATTCTATACAGAAATCGGGTTGCCGCAAAAGTTGGGTGATTTAGGATTGGGCAACATCACTTTAGGTGAGTTGCAAACAGCCGCAGAAATTGCTTTAGCCCCTAATTCTGACATCCATCGACTACCATTTAAAGTGGCGTTGGAACAGTTGATGGCGGCGATGGTTTCCACCACTGCACCAATAGATACTACAGCTTTGCGGGTATCAATAAGGGGAATTGACGAGGTTCAGGAATGAGTTTTGATTGGATTGTCCCGGCGGAACGTATACAGCAACTACCACCTTACGTATTTGCACGGTTAGATGAACTGAAAGCGAAAGCGCGGGAACAAGGATTAGATTTGATTGATTTGGGGATGGGAAACCCCGATGGTGCGACACCGCAACCAGTTGTAGAAGCAGCGATCGCTGCTTTGCAAAATCCCGCCAATCACGGTTATCCACCGTTTGAAGGTACTGCTAGCTTTCGTCGCGCCATTACTAATTGGTATCATCGGCGCTATGGTGTGACTCTCGACCCTGATAGCGAAGCTTTGCCGCTACTTGGTTCTAAAGAGGGATTGACACATTTAGCGATCGCCTATATAAATCCTGGCGATTTAGTTTTGGTACCTTCTCCCGCTTATCCCGCACATTTTCGCGGACCTGCGATCGCTGGAGGCAAAGTCCACAGCTTGATTCTCAAACCAGAAAATGACTGGTTGATTGATTTAGCCGCAATTCCCGATGACGTTGCCAAAAGCGCGAAAATTCTCTACTTCAATTATCCCAGCAATCCCACCGCTGCGACTGCCCCCCGCGAATTCTTTGAGGAAATCGTCGCTTTCGCCCGGAAACACGAAATCCTCTTGGTACACGATTTATGTTATGCTGAATTAGCTTTTGATGGCTATCAACCCACAAGTTTATTAGAAATTCCCGGCGCGAAAGAAATCGGTGTAGAATTTCACACTCTTTCTAAAACTTATAATATGGCAGGTTGGCGCGTCGGTTTTGTGGTAGGAAATCGCCATGTAATTCAAGGTTTGCGGACTTTGAAAACCAATCTTGATTATGGCATTTTTGCCGCTTTGCAAACCGCAGCGGAAACCGCTTTACAATTGCCTGATGTATACTTGCATGAAGTCCAGCAACGCTATCGTACCAGACGCGACTTTTTGATTCAAGAGTTAGGAAATTTGGGTTGGGATGTTCCCAAAACCAAAGCGACGATGTATCTGTGGGTTCCGTGTCCCCCTGGTATGGGTTCAACAGATTTCGCGTTGAATGTCTTACAGCAAACTGGTGTGGTGGTGACACCGGGTAACGCTTTCGGAATTGCCGGTGAAGGATACGTGCGGATAAGCTTGATTGCGGATTGCGATCGCTTGGGTGAAGCAATGCGACGCTTCCAGCAAGCCGGTATCCGCTATCAGCCAGAAGCCGTTGTCTCTAGTTCACAATAGAGATAGCGAACTCTTACCAAAACTCAATTTAATGCAAACCTCTAAAGCAACTATTCCGACAAATATAGTTTCTGGCTTTCATGCGCTTTCCGAACCGCTGAGGATTAGTGTGCTAGAACTGCTGCGACAGCAAGAACTGTGTGTGTGTGACTTGTGCGATGCTTTAGAGGTAAGCCAGTCGAAACTGTCTTTTCACCTCAAAACTCTCAAAGAAGCGGGTTTGGTTAACTCCCGGCAAGAAGGACGCTGGATTTATTACAGTCTCAACTTGTCTCAATTTCTGATTCTAGAGGAATATTTAGCAGAGTACCGCCGTTTTAGCCAGTTGTTACCTACTCGTTGCTGTCAAGACACTTGATAATCTATCAAGTTTTTTTAATGCATATTTATTAGATTACACATTTTATCTATTATTCATATCAACTTTTTTTGAAATGAAGGGTATATACTTTTGATATAACCCACAGGCATGAGGTCAATGAACGCAAATAAATTGGCTCTCGCGTTTGGGATGCTTGCTTTATTCAGTAGTTGTACAGCAACAACCACCCCATCCTTTAGGTGATAAATTCGTTTGCGTCAGTTCTTTATCAAAATAGAATTTACTCATAAATTTGATGCAAAACAATTACTGGGTAGTCTAAATCCTCCACTAATTGATTCTGACTTCTGACTTCTGAATTCTTATTCAATTTTCTAATTTACGATTTATTGCACTAAAGTTATTGAGGTGATTATTGTGGAATATGTAGCGAAGAAAACTACTAAAAAACGCCTTTCTTTTCTTGACCGCTTCTTGACCTTGTGGATTTTTCTCGCAATGGCTATTGGAGTTGCTTTAGGCTATTTATTCCCTGGAATAGAAGCATTTATTAACCAATTTCAAGTAGGTACAACTAACATCCCAATTGCTATTGGCTTAATTTTGATGATGTATCCACCTTTAGCAAAAGTGCGATATGAAGAATTAGGAGATGTATTTCGTAACGGCAAAATTCTCGGTTTATCGTTATTGCAGAATTGGCTAATTGGTCCGGTTCTCATGTTTATACTTGCCATCGTTTTTCTACGTGATAAACCCGAATATATGGCAGGCTTAATCATGATTGGATTAGCCCGTTGTATTGCGATGGTGATTGTGTGGAGTGATTTAGCTAGAGGAGACACTGAATATACAGCCGGATTGGTTGCTTTCAATAGTATTTTTCAAGTTCTCTTTTACAGTGTTTATGCCTGGTTCTTTCTTTCTGTTTTGCCACCTTTATTTGGCTTAAAAGGAAGTGTTGTTAATGTTAGCATTGGAGAAATTGCTACAAGTGTTTTTATATATTTAGGAATTCCCTTTTTGGCTGGCTTTATCACTCGTGTTCTTTTAGTGAAAGCTAAAGGGAAGCCGTGGTATCACAATGAATTTATTCCAAAAATTAGTTTAATTACATTGATTGCCTTGTTATTTACCATCGTGGTGATGTTTAGTTTAAAGGGCAATTTAATTGTTCAAATTCCTATGGATGTTGTCCGAATTGCGATTCCGTTAATCGTCTACTTCGTGCTAATGTTCTTAACTAGTTTTTACATGGCATGGAGAATCAAAGCCGATTATGCGAAAGCTGCGAGTTTGGCATTTACGGCAGCTGGCAATAATTTTGAGTTAGCGATCGCTGTTGCAATTGCCGTGTTTGGAATTAACTCCGGTGCTGCCTTTGCCGCTGTAATTGGACCCTTGGTAGAGGTTCCAGTCTTAATTGGTTTAGTAAGTGTAGCTTTCTGGATAAAAAGGCGATTTTTCCAAGCATCGTCATCAGCAGCCTTGTAGTTAAATAATTTTTCTTGCAAATGACAACGTTTAATCACAAACCCAGAATATTGTTTTTATATGGCTCTTTGCGAGAGCGTTCTTATAGCCGTTTGTTAGCGGAAGAAGCTGCAAGAATTATTGAGGGATTTGGTGCTGAGGTGAAATTTTTTGACCCTCGCGAATTACCAATTCACAACAGTGTGCCAGAAACTCATTATAAGGTACAAGAATTACGAGAATTGAGTTTGTGGTCTGAGGGTCAAGTTTGGTCTTCACCAGAAATGCACGGTAATATTACTGGGATTATGAAAAACCAAATTGACTGGATTCCTCTGAGTATAGGTGCAGTTAGACCGACTCAAGGCAGAACTTTGGCAGTGATGCAAGTCAGCGGTGGTTCTCAGTCTTTCAACGCTGTAAATACGATGCGGATTTTGGGACGTTGGATGCGGATGTTTACGATTCCGAATCAATCTTCAGTGGCGAAAGCTTATCAAGAGTTTCACGACGATGGCACGATGAAAGATTCAGCTTACCGCGATCGCGTAATCGATGTGATGGAAGAACTTTATAAATTCACGTTGCTTTTACGCGACCAAGTTGATTATCTCACAGACCGTTACAGCGAACGTAAGGAAAAAGCAACGCTACAAGTTAATGCGAATCGAAGCTAATAAAAGTTTCACTAATCAACTTAGCAATAAATAACAACATCATGAAACGAGTAATGTTTGTTTGCAAAAAAAATTCTCGCCGTTCCCAAATGGCTGAGGGATTTGCACGCATTTTAGGAGAAGGCAAAATTTCTGTTAATAGTTCGGGTTTGTCAGCGAGTCATGTAGACCCGAAAACGATTGATATAATGTCAGAAATTAATATTGATATTAGCAATCAAACTTCTAAGCCTTTAAGCGATTTTCATCCGGAAGATTTTGATGCGGTAATTTCTTTGTGTGGTTGTGGTGTTAATTTACCCGAAGCGTGGGTATTAAGAGAAGTTTTTCAAGATTGGCAATTAGACGATCCAGAAGGACAACCAATTGAAACTTTTCGCCGCGTTCGTGATGAAGTGAAACAGCGGGTAATAAAGTTGATAGAATCCCTAAATTAAGTAGTTTTCTGTAATACCAACTTTCCTTATTCTTTAGCCCACGGAGGTGGGCTTTGTTTGTATAGCCGCGACTTATAGTCGCCAGGGCATTAGTTTTCTATCTATAGTATGATGTCATTTTTCAGCGGATAAAGCTACAATTTTAGACTAAGCCAAATTTTGTGATTTTCTGAGGTGTTGTGGTTAATCAAACTTCTGAAAACCTTTTAAACCCTCACATTGAAAAACTATCGACTAAGGGTTACAAATTCACCTGGTTTGATTGGTTTTGTCTGTGGTATCCTCCAGCTTGGCTGATTTTATTTAACCGTCACTGGCAACATTATCACGCCGATCCAGATGGTTGGAATTGGCTAGAGTATTTATTATTTTTAATTCCGGGTGGATTTTATCTCGCGGTATTAATTCGCTGGTTACGTCTTGGATGTCGTTTACCGCGTCGTGAAGTTGATGAATTTGAACCAAAATATCAACTAGCTTTTAGAGAAGAAATTCTCAGTTTAATTGTTAAAAATTATTTTCAAGCAGAATTACAACAACTTGAGAACTTGCCGCAAACAGGACCGATGATTGTGGCAATGAATCATGCAGGGATGTCTTTTCCGTGGGACTTTTTAAGTTTAGGTTATTTATTAAGTAAAACACGCGAATGGGTAGTGCAACCGATAGCGAATGTATCCTTATTTGAGCATCCTTGGATGATTTGGTGGTTGCCGGTTGGATGGTCACAAGTGTTAGGTGGTGTGAAAGCCCAAAAAGATGACTTTGAAGCGGCGGTAAAAGAGCGTAAAATTATTTTATATGCACCAGAAGGTGTACGCGGACCTCAGAAAGGTTGGGCAAAGCGCTATCAGTTGCAAAAATTTGATTTGAGTTTTATTCAGTTAAGCGATCGCTATCAAATTCCGATTCTCCCAGTTGTATGTATTGGTAGCGAAAATTTACATCCTTTCGCTGTAAATTTCCGCAAATTGCAGAGATTAGTAAAATTACCATTTTTGCCTTTATCTCCTTTGATGTTCGTCTTTCTTCTCTTTCCTTCAATGGGAGTTTGGGCGAATAAAACTGATTTGCGTTACTTTATTCAGCCGTTGTATACTACGGAAATTGACGGCGATAAAGTAAGTAGAACTGTGGTTTATCAAAAAGCACAACAATTGCGAGAAAAGCTGCAAAGTCAAATTAATCAACTTCGGTAGGAGATAGTTGTTATTTGTTAGTTGATGGTGAACCACTGCGCTATCGCGCTCTGCCGACTTGAAGCAAGTGGTGAACCCGAAGGGTTGATGGTTGTTAGTAGATAGTTGATGGTTGTTAGTAGATAGTCGATGATTGGTGGTTGATGATTATTGGACTTAGAAAAGTACGATTAACCACTATCAACTAACCACTATCCACCAACCACTATCAACTAACCACTATCCACCAACCACTATCCATCAACCACTATCCACCAACCACTATCCACCAACCACTATCAACTAACCACTATCCACCAACCACTAACCATTACCAATTCCAAAACGATAACCTTTACCGTAAACGGTGTGAATTAATTGCGTTTCACCAGCTACCTCAATCTTGCGACGCAGCAGACGAATTAATGCCGCTATCACATTGCTGCTGGGTTGTTCGTCATATGACCACAAATGCTGCATAATTTGCGCGTGAGTCAGCAATTGTCCGGTGTTTTCCATGAAGTATTGCAACAGTTGACTTTCTTTTTCTGATAGTTCTATGATCCGTCCTGGGCGAAAGGCTACTTGATTTTCGCTATCAAGTTCTAAATCAGCTACAGTCAGCTTGGCTGTGGTAGTTTGCGTTTCCGTACCGGAGCGACGCAATAAAGCACGCACTCGTGCTAGTAATTCGCGCAATTCAAACGGTTTAACTAAATAATCGTCCGCACCAGCATCTAAACCTTCTACTCTATCATCTAAAGTATCTTTGGCGGTGAGAAATAGCACGGGTGTAAGTTTACCAGTACGTCGCAATTGCTGACAAATTTCCAAACCGGTTTTTCCTGGCAGCATCCAATCTAAAATTAGTAAGTCATAATTGCCAGATAAAGCAAGTTGGCTACCATTTGTCCCATCATAAACCGCATCCACAGTGTAACCCTCGCGAGTTAACACACGACTTAAGGGGTCAGTTAGTTCAACTTCATCGTCAACTAAAAGAATCCGCATGTTAAAAGTTATGAGTTATGAGTTATGAGTTGTAGAGACGCGAAATTTCGCGTCTGTACCAAGCTATTTACATTCAAGACTCAAAACTGAAAATTTAACATCTACCTACTTATGATTACTGTTGCACTGCCTAAAGGGGAACTACTCAAAAATAGCATCCATTTGTTACAATCTGTGGGATTAGATTTTAGCGCTTTTTTGGATTCCGGAACTCGCCAACTTCAAATTTTTGACACCACAGGCAAAGCAAAAGCTTTGTTGGTAAGGGCGCAAGATGTGCCTGTTTATGTAGAATATGGTCAGGCACAATTGGGTATTGTCGGTTACGATGTGCTGCGGGAGAAAAAGCCGCAAGTTGCTCACTTGGTTGATTTGCAGTTTGGCTATTGTCGCATGTCTGTGGCGGTGAAAGCATCGAGTGCTTACCGTTCGGCGTTGGAATTACCTGCTGATGGTAGAGTGGCATCAAAGTATGTGAATTGCGCTCGTGAATATTTCCAAAGTTTAGATTTACCTGTGGAAATTGTGCCGTTGTATGGTTCAGTAGAATTAGGACCGATTACGGGGATGTCAGAGGCGATCGTTGATTTGGTTTCTTCTGGGCGGACTTTGCGCGAAAATGGTTTAATTGAAATTGCGACATTGTATGAAAGCACGGCACGGTTGATTGCCCATCCTCTAAGTTATCGTCTGAATACAGGTAATTTGCACAACTTAGTTGAAGATATGCGATCGCAAATTCTATCCGCAATCTAACATCTAGGTGAATGGCGGTTTGAATCTCTGGCATAATGTGGGAGTATGAATATTAACGTTAGATTAGGAAAGCTTGCTTTTCTGATTGTAAAAATTAATATAATGCTCTTACTATGAGCACTACCAAACCTCTAAAAAAATTCTATACAGGGAACCGTCGTCGTGAAAATGACTGGCGGTTATTTTTGCGTTTAGTACCCTATGCGCGAAAACGTGGACGACTGCTAGCGCTTTCGATGTTGTTACTCGTGCCGATCGCTGTCGCCGGTGCGATACAACCTTTGCTAATCGGACAAGCCATATCCCTAATTCGCTCGGAACCAAGCACTTACGAGTTTCTGAGAAATCGCCCTTTAATGCAAGGGCTAAGTATCGTTGAAGGATTGTTGCTCTTAACCGTGAGCGTAAACCTGATATTTACAGGTTTTCAGGGTTATGTTGTACAAAAGCTAGGACAAGAAATCACCGCCGAAATTCGCCGAGATTTATTTCATCATGTTACATCTTTGGCGGTACGTTTTTTTGACCGGACACCTGTTGGTAAACTAATTACCAGACTCACCAGTGATGTGGAAGTGTTAGGTGATGTCTTTTCCACTGGAGCGATCGGCATTGTCTCGGATTTGTTTTCAATGCTGGTGATTCTCGGTTTTATGTTTTCTATCGAGTGGGAACTCGCTTTGTTATTGCTGTTGATGCTGATACCAATCAGCTGGTTAATTGTTTTCTTTCAGCAACAGTTTCGCAAAGCTAATTACAAAGTGCGGGAAGAACTTTCTGTCCTTAATTCTCAGTTGCAAGAAAATATTACCGGGATTAATATAGTACAGTTATTCCGGCGGGAAAAATTTAACGCCCAATTGTTTCGCAATACAAACAAAGATTACGTCAAGGAAGTCGATCAAACCATCTTTTTTGATTCGGCAGTTTCCGCTACATTGGAATGGATTTCTTTAATAGCGATCGCCAGTGTTTTATGTGTCGGCGGTTTGTTATTATTAGATAAACAGTTGACATTTGGCACATTATCTGCATTCATTTTCTATGCCCAACGATTGTTCGATCCTTTGCGGCAATTTGCAGAAAAATTCACAACAATTCAAGCTGGTTTTACTGCGATTGAGCGGGTTAGCGATATTTTAGATGAACCGATAGAAATACGCGATCGCACCAATCCGCGATACTCCTTTTTAGAATCAGAATTCGGATATATCGACGATATCGTAGAAAACTTAAATCCTCAAACAGCAAATGGTAAGTCTGCAAAAGGAGAAATCCGGTTTGAACATGTTTGGTTTGCTTATAAAGACGATGAATATGTCATTAAAGACTTAGACTTTACCATTCATCCAGGCGAGAAAATAGCATTAGTTGGTCCCACCGGTGCAGGTAAAAGTTCGATTATCCGTCTTTTGTGTCGTCTCTACGAACCCAGTAGAGGACGCATTTTAGTAGATGGTGTAGATATTAAAGAAGTACCTCAAGCAGAACTGCGACGTTATATGGCAGTAATTTTGCAAGAAGGCTTTTTGTTTGCAGGTGATGTTAAAAGCAATATCACTTTAGGAGACAGCTACACCTTTGAGCAAATTCAACAAGCAGCACAAAAAACAAACATTGACGAATTTATAGAAAATCTCCCCCAAGGTTATGATACCCAACTAAGAGAAAGAGGGACAAATCTTTCGAGCGGACAAAAGCAACTTTTAGCTTTTGCCCGTGCTGCAATTCGCAATCCGCAAATTTTGGTACTAGATGAAGCAACCGCTAGTTTAGATGTAGGCACAGAAGCATTAATTCAACAAGCATTAAATCAGCTTTTAGTTGAACGTACTGCGATAATTATTGCTCACCGTCTGTCTACGATTCGCAATGTGGATCGAATTTTTGTCTTGAAGCGAGGAGAATTAATCGAACAAGGAAGCCATGAAGAATTGTTGCAACAACAAGGACTTTACGCCACTTTGCACAACTTACAAATGTTAGGAACTACTTAATTTCGTAGTAAGCGCTTCAGCGCTTTATGGAAGCACTGAAGCGCTTACTACGTTAAACACAAAAATTTAGATATTGATCGGGCAAACTAGTACTTTAATTTACAAGTTACTCAGTTTTGTGGTAGATGAAAACCCTTGGATTATCTGTACATTATCTGCTTGGCAATGCACAATAAGCTGGAACCTTGCTAGCAAGAAGATTGAGACTAGCTACAGCATATTTGGCAAACACTGACTCTTTTGTAGCATTGCAAGAACCTTTCAGTTCTTTAGTTTTACTTTCGTCTTTGACAAGTCGAGCTTGATAAGTGTAGAGAGAACCAGACGGTTTTTCAAAAGTTATCTCTGCTTCAATAATAGAATTATCTAAGCTTTGCTTAATGATTTTGCCTGCCACTTTGTAGTCAAACCAATCCCATCCGTGACGAAGAATTAGTTCTCTTTCCAAAACTTGCATCGCAGGTGGCAAAATTCCCCAACCTCGATAGACTTTATTCAAGCAATTAATATCACCACTGCGCGTCAAAATCGACTTAAATGACTCTTGATCTAGCGCACCGTAGTATCTTCCTTCTGGTAAGTCTATAGCTGTTGGTGCAAATCTATGTCCACCAAAGTGGCTTGATTTCCAAATCCGCACCTCATCTAAACCCAAATCAGAAATAGTAGCGTCTGCGTGATAGAAAAACGGATTGCCATATCTAGCACAACACATATCATGGCTACCGTGCGTACACACTAAAATATCTCTGGTTACACTTGTTTTTACTTCATATTTGGGAGTACTACCCGATAACCATTTTCTGATAGTAGGTGCTGCTTGCTCAATATTTGGCAGTTTAAACTCTTGTTTGCGATATCCATTGCCAAGACCTTCTTGTTGATGATAAATCAACAATGTGGTGTGGTCTATTTTATGTGATTCATTATTAGCAATCAAGAGAAATCTTATCGGCTGTTTAGTGCGCTTCAACTCTTCTACTAAAACTTTCAGACTATTTGGCACCCATCTGGAATTCAAGGCTTCGGAATGCCAAGGTGGAGGACACTCTATTAAAACATAAGTTTGGTAGTTGGTGGCGCTACCAATAACATCTTCTCCTACTTGTTTGGAATGGTCGGAACAAAAGAAATGAGTCATTTACCTGTACTTAATTGTGTATTTTATAAACAAAAGTTCTCTAAATGAAAGTGTGATTTTCATGACAAAATTTTCCTCTTAACAATGTTTTCCACTGCTCATCAATCATAAACTGCTGCCTTTGATACCAAGCAAGACAATGAAGGAAAGATGTATATTCCCCACCTCAAACCTGGTAGCCACTTTATAACATCATTTATAGGAAATGTCTCTTTTTTGAAGATATTTTCTCCAATAAAGCTAGGCGTACAAATAGATACTTTCTGGACTGCAATGTTTATTTTGTATACAATGCTATCTGGCTGTTCATGAATTTTTAATGGCAGAAACTTGTACTTTATAAAGTTTGTTACACTGCCAAAGTCAAATATATTGAACCTTGCCTGATAATCTAGACAGTATCTAGCTTTCAGCTTGCTTAAGGTATCGAGACACTTGTGATAATTATCACAAAAAATTATAAAAACAACGCTTTTATTTAAATTATCTCTTAATCTATGAATATAATTTACTACAACATTTGTCTCTACACCTAAAGGTATATTATTACGCCACGCTAATAAAATCAACTGCTTAATTAGCTTTGCTAAAAAGTCAATACCAATTTGCCAAAATACTTGTAAAGTTAAATGCAGGCTTAGTTGATTGAAAGCGATCGCGTAATCCCAATCAGCTTTTTTACACCACTTAATGAAATTGCTATTTCTGCTGCGATCGCTAACTTTTTTATCTAATCCCCACCGCTGCTGTGGGTACTTTAACTGATATAAATTGAAACGATTTGTAAATTTTTTGACAAAAAATACTGCTTTTATTGCCCAGGATTTTTTTAACAATTCTTCAAGACTATATCGTTTTAATATTTTGTACATCTTGCTAATTTTTCTCAATAAGAGAATAAAAAAATAGATTGGCGTTGTTCTAACTTGACATCTCACCCCCGACATTACAGCACAAGTTTCGGGTGGGGATCTGCATTGACTGTAACTGAAGTCAATAACAAAAGCAAGTATTTGATAACATTTCTGATTTTTCCTTGGCTGAAAAATTACCAAAAGCCTGTAAAATCAAGGTTATGTGCTTTTTTATAGCGGAAAATAGTTACAATAGTAACCATTACTCCTATCTATATAATAGATAAAATTTGTCAAAACTAGATGTTGTTCAGAGCGGTGAATGCGCTTCGTGCGGCACTTTGTCAAGAGTATACTTCTGTATCTCTTACCCAGTCACGCCAGTTCGCACGGGCGGAGGACGCCTCCCTTCTCCTTCGGAGACGCTCCGCGAACGGGTTCGCCACTACGAATAGACGGTACAGGCAACCGCGCCCGTGGACTCACCGCACGCGACTGGCTCCCCAATCCCCAGTCCCCAGTCCCCAGTCCAAGCGTCCCTAGTATGATGGAGAAAATAGACGTGATTTGTGACTATGGCTGTTGCTTCTTTCTGCTTTCATGCAGAATTGAATGATTTTTTACCACGGTATAAAAGACAAGTAATAATATCCCATTCTTTTGGTGAAAGAGCCTCAATAAAAGACATGATTGAGGCTTTGGGTGTGCCTCATACTGAAGTTGATAGTATGGAAGTTAACAATAATTTTGTTGATTTTTCTTACATTGTTCAGGATAAAGACACTATCAATGTCTATCCAATTTCGGCTACACCTGATATTACACCAAGCGTCTCTGTTCGACCATTACCGCTAAGTGTCATCCGCTTCATTTTAGATATTCATTTAGGTAAGTTAGCGACATCTTTGCGACTGTTAGGTTTTGACACTTTATATCGCAATGACTATGACGATGAAGAATTAGCCGAAATTTCCAGCAGTCAATCACGCATTCTCTTGACTCGTGATAAGGGTTTATTAATGCGGAGTTTGGTGACACACGGATATTATGTCAGAAGCACTAATCCTCAACAGCAAATTGTGGAAGTATTGCAACGCTTCGACTTATTTAAAATAGTATCGCCTTTTCAAAGATGTTTGCGCTGCAATGGATTGTTAACACCTGTAGCGAAGGAATCTGTAATTGATGAATTACCAGAAACAGTGCGATACTCCAAAGGAGTCGCTTCGCGATCGCGCAGCGTCTTTGCAGGAGAATCGCAAAATAATGAGTTCCATCGCTGCGAAGATTGCGCTCAAATTTATTGGCAAGGAACTCATTATGAGCGTTTGCAGCAGTTTATCGAGCAAGTACTTGACTCAAAGACAGTGATTGAATAAGTGAAGATTATTGATTTTCAGATGGTATAATACCCCCTCCCGGAATAAAAGCAGTTATAATTTGATGCTCTCCAACATTTTCTGAGTTTTCTTGCTCATGAATTAAATCGTCAAGGTTTGAGTCTTTTTCGTGTTCACTCGCTTCTTTTGCTTCAATTGGATCTGCCTCTTTATCTAGATTAAGAGAGCGAGGAGGTTCTTTGGCACTAGATACATCGAAGAATGGTTTTGCTTTGTCAGAAGTCATAAGTTGCTAAAGGGCGCTATTTATTTTAGTGTTTGTCATATCTAGATAACAAACATCTTTCTTGAGAGTGATGGTGTGGGAGGAGCGTAAAGACTGTGACATTAATTTTAGCGCTCGATTTTGGTGGAACCAAGCTGGCAGGGGGAGTGGTAAATGTGGGTTCTCGGCAATGGTTGCGTTATGAACGTTGCTTTTCACCAACGAATGCGAATGCTAGCAGTGATTTAGAAATGATGCGATCGCTTATCCATTCTCTTCTACAATCAGAAAAACCAGCTGCTATTGGTGTCAGTTTTGGGGGACCGGTTGACGCAACTACAGGAACGGTGCGACTATCGCATCATGTATCTGGGTGGGAAAATATTCGCTTAAAAGACTTGTTAGAAGCCGAGTTTGGCGTTTTTGTTAGCGTAGACAATGATGCTAATGTTGCGGCTTTAGGTGAACATCGCTTTGGTGCGGGACAGGGCTATGAAAGTATGTTTTATATCACTGTCAGTACTGGTGTGGGTGGTGGTTGGATACTTAACAATCAGCCTTGGCGGGGTGCTGGGGGAATGGCGGGTGAAATTGGACACATGATTGTAGATCCGGCGGGACCGATGTGTTTGTGTGGAAAGCGGGGATGTGTGGAAAGGTTGGCGTCGGGTGTGTATATGGCGCGGGATGTGCGCGAGATGTTGGAAAACGAACCGCAGAGAAGCAGCGGAAAGTCTGAGCGGAGGTTTCCTCCGTTCCCCGAAGGGGTTGCCGTTGGCGAAGCCTCTCCGACAGGAGAAGGCATCAGAGCTTTCCAAGAGAGAGAACGCAGAGAAGGGGAGATATTGAGGGATTTGGTGGGGGGGAATTTGGAGTTGGTGACGGGGAAGGTGGTGAGTGAGGCTGCGGGGTTGGGGGATGAGTTGGCAAAGGAGATTTTATACAGGGGTGCTTGGGGGTTGGGTGTGGGTATTGGGAATGTGGCGAATTTGATGAATCCGCAGCGGTTTGTGTTGGGTGGAAGTGTGACGAAAGCGGGGGAAAGATGGTGGGAGGTGGTGCGGAAAACGGCGCGGGAGACGGCTTTACCTGAGGTGGATTTGGAAATTGTGCCGGCAGCGTTGGAAGATGATGCGCCGTTGTGGGGTGCTGTGGCGTTGGCAACACAAGCTTTACAATAACTTTGTAAACGGATGACTGTAACATTAATACCATTATTTGTAGAGACGTTCGGTGCGGAACGTCTCGACAATGCTTCTACAACTGAACGAGAAACAATATCTAAACTTGTCCAAAAATGCCTAGACGCAAAAGGCGTAAATTGTGAAGCATGGGAGAAAGAAATAAGCGATCGCGTCGCCTCTCTCTATGGACTGTAGGACAATATATAAGAGAACAATCTCGCCTACAGTATTAAGAATTATTGAGGGAAAAATCATGCAGTTCCCTGTAAACTTATTCACTTTTGAAGAATACCTTGAATTAGAGCAGCATAGCGAAATTCGCCACGAATATCTTGGTGGTCAAGTATTCGCTATGTCTGGTGGTAGCAAACAACACAATCTCATAGCCGGGAATATTTACTCACGCTTACGTTCCCATTTACGAGGTGGTTCCTGTAGTGTCTTCATGGCTGATATGAAAGTCAGGATAGAATTAGCTAGCCAAAATAAAAGTATTTTTTACTATCCTGATGTGATAGTAACCTGCGACCCCCAAGACCAAGACCGCTTTTCTTTAAATTATCCCTGCTTAATTATAGAAGTGCTATCACCCAGTACAGAAATAACAGACAGACGAGAAAAACTCGTTAATTACCGAACTTTAGAAAGCTTACAAGAATATGTATTAGTTTCCCAAGATGAAATCAAAGTAGAAGTTTATCGTAAAGATACTCAAGGAAATTGGTCAGTGCAAATTTTAGTCAAGGACGATAACTTAGAATTAAATTCGGTAGGGTTAACCCTAACAATGGCAGATATTTATGAAGATGTGCTAACAGTATAAGGTGAAAAACTATGCAACCTGCTTTACGTATCACAACCAAAGTTTTACCAGGAAACAAAATAGAAATTGAAATTCCCGAAGCTCAAATTGGCGATACTGTAGATGTATTTGTGGTTTTACCAGAAAAAGTAGAAACCAAAAAGCGTTCTGTAATCGAGATACTAGAAGAAGTTCACGCCAAACGTCCTCCGAAAAGTGCTGAAGAAATAGACAGACAACTGCGAGAAAAACGCGAATCATGGGACAGCTAGTATTGCCTTCTTCGAGCAGAATCTATATAGACACAGCAGTAGCAATTTATAGTGTCGAGTGGAATCCTAATTATTATTCACTGCTAGAACCCTTATGGTTAAAACTTCAAGCAGGATAAATCGAAGTTGTTAGCAGTGAACTAATTTTAATGGAAACTTTAGTACTTCCTTTAAAAAACGCTGATACATTTCTGCTTGATGCTTACGAACAATTGTTATTGTCCGGAGGAATGCGACTAATTCCTATTAGTCAATTAATTCTACGACAAGCTGCAAATATTCGGGCTACAACTAACTTGAAAACACCAGATGCTATCCATGCAGCGACAGCCTTATCTGTTAGCTGTAACCAATTTGTTACTAACGATAAAGCCTTTCGTAATATTTCCAGTTTACCTGTTGTTATCCTTAGCGAAATATTAGCATCTTGAACCTAGATATGGTGCGTTAGTGCGTTAACGCACCCTACTGATTAGTTTTAGGCTTGCGCGATCGCACTCACATCCTCATCAATCAACGAATTTAGCAAAGTCCACAGTTGCAAGTCTGCAAAATCAGAAATCGCCATAAATGCACCAATTTCTTGCAATACTTGCGCGTCGTGGGTCGAGGTGATACCGATGGTGCGTAAACCTGCACCAACAGCAGAACGAATACCTGAGGGAGAATCTTCGAGTGCGATCGCATCCGTTGCTTGTATCCCCAAATTATTCATTGCAACTAGATAAGGTGCAGGATCTGGTTTACCTGTTATATCTTCTCCTGCAATCACCACTGTATGAAAAGCTTCTTTAATTCCTAAAACTTCTAGTATAAATTGTACATTTAATCTAGGGGCATTAGTTACTAAAGCTCGTTTTAATTGATGTGTCTTTGTCCATTCTATAAGTTGAGAAAATCCGGCTAGCGGTTGCAAATCTGCGGCAAATTCGCGAAAAAGCGCTTCTTTTTCTTCGGCAAGTTTTACCCCCTCTTCTAGTAATAATTGTGGCAGGATGTCTTTGATAATTGCTGGGTTAAGCCGTCCACTAATTATTGATTTGTAGAAGTTTTCGTCAATTTCCATGCTGTAATTTTTAAGCATTTCCCGCCACGCTATGTAGTGGATAGGGTCAGTATTAACAATAGTTCCGTCTAGGTCAAAGAGAATTGCAGTCAGCATGGTGTTTTGCTTTAATGTAAAATATTGTAAAGTTGATGTAGATAGTTTACATTGTTGTTTTGTTCTTGTTAATCAGGAAAAAGAAATATGATTAATATCATGTCCGATAAATCATATATATTGTAGAGACGTTCCAGTATATTGTAGAGACGTTCGGTGCGGAACGTCTCTACGGCGATTGCGGTGTTTTTATTACTGTCTTAATTCTGACAATTTTGACCAAATTCCTTGTAATCGAATGTTATCCGCTACAAAATTTTTTCGCGTCGATGATCTGACGGTGCAGATTTACAATTCTGAAACCGAAATGGCGCAAGATGCAGCAGAAATCGCCCAAAAGTATTTACAAGACATTTTGACTTCAAGAGATTCTGCGACTATATTATTAGCGACTGGTAATTCTCAACTGAAATTTTTGGATGCTTTGATAAAGTTAGGTGGTGTAGATTGGTCGCGAGTGACGATGTTTCATCTAGATGAATATTTAGGAATTGCTGCTGACCATGTTGCGAGTTTTCGGCGCTATTTGCAAGAGCGTGTCCAGAAACAAGTACAGCCTAAGCAATTTCATTATATAGAAGGTGATGCATTACAACCTTTGGCAGAGTGCGATCGCTATACCAATTTACTCAAAGCACAACCAATTGATTTATGCTGTCTCGGTATTGGCGAAAACGGACACATCGCTTTTAACGATCCGTCTGTAGCAAATTTCCACGATTCATATAGCGTGAAATTGGTAAAACTCGATATAGTCAACCGTCAGCAACAAGTCAACACTGGTTATTTTCCTCATCTGGAAAACGTACCCCAGTACGCTTTTACCCTCACCATCCCGATGATTTGCTCTGCTAAAAAAATTATCTGCCTTGCACCTGAAAAACGTAAAGCTCAGGTAGTAAAGCAGATGTTGCAGGGGTCAATTAACATTAACTGTCCCGCTTCTATATTACGTCAACAACCGCAGGCGACGTTATTTTTAGATGTGAATTCTGGTTCAGCATTTTTAGAGTCAGAAGTCACAAGCTAGAAGTTATAACTTCGACTTCTAACTTGTGAATTCTAATTAAAAGCCGACTAAATTAATATTTTGAGCGAGAACTTGTGACTTCATTAGGATCGCGGTAAACTTTAGGTTCTTCGCGTTTGCGAACCAAACCTGCTAAACCAGCAAGACCAAGCAATCCTAGCCAACCCCAATTAGAATGGCGATCGCGTCTTACTTGAGTGGAAGTCGTGGTAGTAGTATTTGTACCAGTACCCGTTGTGCCACTGCCTGTAGTGTCGGTTGTACCAGTACCCGTTGTGCCCGTTGTACCACTGCCCGTGGTGTCGGTTGTACCAGTACCTGTTGTGCCTGTACCCGTGCTATCTGTTCCCGTAGTGCCTGTACCCGTGGTATCTGTACCCGTAGTGCCAGTTGTGCCTGTACCCGGAATGCCACCTGTACCAGTGCCTGTTGTATCAGTGCCAGTACCTGTTGTGCCGGTGCCTGTTGTACCAGTGCCAGTGCCTGTTGTGCCGGTGCCTGTTGTGCCGGTGCCTGTTGTACCAGTGCCTGTTCCATAAGTACCTGTACCAGTGCCTGTTGTACCAGTGCCTGTTCCATAAGTACCTGTACCAGTACCTGTAGTGCCAGTATCGGTTGTACCTGTGCCTGTACCAGTACCGATTGTACCTGTGCCAGTTCCATAAGTACCAGTGCCTGTACCAGTACCTGTTGTACCTGTGCCAGTTCCATAAGTACCAGTGCCAGTACCGTTTGTACCTGTGCCAGTTCCATAAGTGCCTGTACCAGTACCGGTTGTACCTGTGCCAGTTCCATAAGTACCAGTGCCAGTACCGGTTGTACCTGTGCCAGTTCCTGTTGTACCAGTACCAGTACCTGTTGTACCTGTGCCAGTTCCTGTTGTACCAGTACCAGTACCTGTTGTACCAGTACCAGTACTTGTTGTACCTGTTGTACCAGTGCCACTACCGCTACCTGAACTGCCAGTTTGAGCAGAAACAGACGGAGGTAAAGATATAGAAGCTAAACTGACGGCAAAGACACTAGCCAAAACGGTTTTAGATAAGTCAAAAGGCTTCATGTTTATTTTTCCTTTAAAGTTTTGGATTTCTTGAGATTATTGATTGGAGAAAACGGCGATATCAATTTAATCAGCTTTATTAAATATTATGAACTTATGCGAAGTTCGGCATCTTACTTAAGTTATGCAAAAGAAAGTTTTAAAATATTTTCAGAAATAAAATTGAAAATTTGCCTAGATATTGTATAGGCATTGAAACAATTAAACAAAATTCTTTCTTTGTGCATAAATATTAGCTAGCGATCGCGCTCTGGTCAACAAGAAGGGTGTGGGGTTGCATGGTTAGGGTGTAGGGGAGAAGACGGCGCCCTTCGGGGCTTGAAACCCCGACCAATGCAATCGTCCTAAAGAAAAGGATTGTGACCCACTGGTCGTTGGGGCTATTTCTTTCCCCACACCCCACACCCCACACCCCACACCCCGCCCCAACGGGGCTTGGTCACTTGCTGCAACCATCTGATGGTTGATATTTGATATTGTTTCGAGAACTGACTGCAAGTTGAAAACCAGACAAGCAAGCTTCAAGCTCAGGACACTCTTCACACTTAAGTTCTTTTCCTGGATTCTTACAGCCACAGGGAGGATTTATGAAACATTCAGAAGGATTTTTAGGTTTAAATGATTTTTGGAAGATAAACTGTAAAGCCGCTTCTTGTAAACAAAAAATAATGTCTCGCGTCATCATAAAATTTCTCCTTTGAATATATTAATAATTTAGAAGAAACTAGGTATATATAGTGGTAGATGCTTTAATTCATTCAAGCGAATAAAACTTGTAAGCTAGCAGTGAATTACATCGAATTGCAAGGTGCGTTGGAACTTGTTCCGTAACGCACCGCAATTTATTTGTATAAGTAATCTAATCTCTGTCAGGCAATAACAACATATTGCACCAGCCAAGAAATCTAGCTTATAAAAAGGTACAAACGTTAATTAGCCGCACTGGGAGTCCATGCCGAAATTATGTCTTCTATGACAAGTTCTCTTTTTTGAGAATTTGCATTTTCAGCTACTAGGACTTGAAGCGTAGTTGTATAGACGTTATCAATTAATTGGTGTCCATAACCGATCACTTTGCCCAGATATCCATTTTGTTGATTTAGGACGTAATCTCCAATGTTAAACATAATTGTCTCCCAACCAAAGAGAATTTGTTGATGTTTATACATTCTCTATGGCTTTGCAAATTACAACTTCATACTAAAAGCATGTCTTATATCAAACTTAAGGAGTATTTTTATATTTATTTTTATTATAAATATTTTTTAATTAAAAGTATTTTCTTATACAAATCTTGTTTACAAAACACGCACCTCTGCCTATGGGAAGATATTTTAAACACGAGAGAAATAGAAAACTGTTACCTTTGTTGTCTAGAACCTATTTCCACTGCGATTAACTGATAACTGTAATTTAACCACAATCATCCTCGCGCTGATTACCGTTTTTATCGCGTTTGAGACTTTCTTCTAGAGCTTGAATTTGCTCTCTCCGCGCTTCTAACTCTAGGGAACGACGCGCTAGTTCTTGGTTTTGTAAAGTTAAAGATTGACGCCACTGTTCTGCTCTTTCGGCTTCTTGATGCAAAAATTCCGGAGTGATGCCAGTGGTGAGGTAGGTTTGTACCAGATCCATTACCCAATTGGTGGCATCTTCGAGTCTTTCGATGTCTCCTGTGGAGGAAAGCTCAACTAAAACGAGCAATTTCTCAGTTATAGAGCTGCCTTTTCCCAGGAGAATGAAAGCTTCTTCTGGGATTATCGCCCAGAAGCTGTCAGCTTCCTGACGTGCCAACAAACGCAACTGGTGCTGATCGAGAAATTTGTTTTTATGCACCTGAGCTAGATAGAGCATGATGGTAAAAGTTAAAAGTTAAGAGTGAGGAGTGAGGAGTTTTAAGTTTTGAGTTTTGAATTAAAAACAAAATTCAACTCATAACTCATAACTCATAACTCCTAACTCTCACTTTTAGTTATGCTAAACCACGCAGGCGATCGCGCAAAATTTCTGCTTGTTTTTCAGCTTCTGCTAAAGCATCCCGCGTTGCTTGCACTACCTCAGCTGCGGCTTTATCCACAAATTTGGGATTATTTAACCGGGTAGTGAGTGAGTTAATTTCCCCTTCTATTTTGCTGAGGCGTTTTTGTATTTTGCCACTTAATGCCTCTATATCTACCACACCCGTTAAAGGAAGTAGCACTTGTACTGTACCAACAACACCAGCGATCGCTTCAGTAGTCTCTTGTGGCTGTGGTGATTCTATCACCCGCATATTAGTATCAGTAGTGGGCTTGAACCACGCACCCCATAACTTTTGTCTAGCCTTAGCCATCACTAAATTTTGGCTGACAAACCAAGTTGTGTAAACAAGACCAACCATTTGAAAGAAAGTTCCTAATAAAGGAATGTCGTTAATTTCATCCGCAACAACGAAAGCCAACCGAGTAAAAACAAGCACCACAATAATCAAACCAATTGTCTTCAAACCTCTCAGAGGGTTTTTCGCAACTACGGTTTGTTGATGTTCGCCGGCTATAGTTAAAGTCTCAACCTTTGCCAAATCTTTAATATAAGACTGTCCTGCGGTAAGAATTTGCCGTTCTTTTGCGCTGTCGCTTTGCAAATTCACCGTTACCTTTACCCCTGGCTTCACATCCGCTTCCGCTCGCAAATTCCGAATTGTGCGAATAGTACCAATCAGCAATTCAAATTGTTCTTCCAGATTGGGATCGATTAAATTTGTCTCCACCTCTGGATAGCTTTGTAAAGATATCGTTTGCGGTGAATCTTCTGGTTGTTGGGTGAGAGTTTGCCAAATTTCTTCAGTGATGTGAGGCATTAAAGGATGAAGTAGTTTTAAAATGCCTTCCAACACATAAGCTAAAGTTTGTTGTGCGACTTTACGCGATGCCGGATCTGCATCTTTTTGCAAGCGAGATTTCACCAATTCAATATACTGGTCGCATAAATCACCCCAGATAAATTCGTAAAGTCCTTTTGCTGCTTCACCTAGTCCGTAGTTGTCGATGTGGTTCCGCGTTTGTTTGATTACTTGGTTGTACCGGGAGAGAATCCAGCGATCGCTTAATTCTATAGATTCTGGTTTACCCAATTGTTGGGGAGTTTGTTCATCCAAATTCATCATCACAAATCGCGCTGCATTCCACAACTTGTTAGCAAAGTTGCGAGACGCTTGCACCGATGCTGATTCATCTTTTTCCCGATTGTACTCCAAGCGGATATCTTGACCTGCACCCGCTACTTCCTTAATCATTGCGTAGCGTAGGGCATCAGTACCATATTTGTCAATTAGCAACAGCGGATCGATGCCATTACCTTTACTCTTAGACTGCTTCTGCCCATTTTCATCTAATACTAACCCGTGGATGTAAACATCTTTAAATGGCATTTGCCCCGTAAAGTACCCACCCATCATTGTCATTCTGGCTACCCAGAAAAAGATGATATCAAAACCAGTTACCAAGGTGCTGGTAGGGTAATAAGTCGCTAAATCCTGAGTTTGTTCGGGCCATCCCAAAGTCGAAAAGGGCCACAATCCCGCAGAAAACCAGGTATCCAACACATCTGGGTCTTGTTGAAGCTTGACATTTTCTCCAAATTGTGATTTAGCTTTATCCCAAGCTTCGGCTTCTGATTTCGCCACTACAAACGGCGTATTGTCCTTGATTTCGCCGCCGGTTTCACTCACAGCATACCAAGCGGGGATTTGGTGTCCCCACCATAATTGGCGAGAAATACACCAATCTTTCAACTTCACCAACCAATCACGATAAACCTTAGTCCAGCGTTGGGGGACAAACTCCGGGGAGTCTTTATCGTCGAGAAATTCCAGCGCTTGATCTGCGAGGGGGCGAATTTTGACAAACCACTGAGTAGAGAGGAGAGGTTCAATGGGGACTTTTCCGCGATCGCTATAAGGAACGCTATGTTTATAATCCTCCACCTTGACCAAAAAGCCGTCTGTTTCCAAGCGAGAAACCACATTTTTTCTTGCCTCAAAGCGGTCTTGTCCTTGGAACTCTCCAGCATTTTCGTTGAGAGTGCCGTTTTTATTCATAATATTGATCAACGGCAGATTGTGACGCTTACCCATTTCAAAATCATTCAGGTCATGTGCGGGAGTCACCTTTACGCAACCGGTGCCGAAAGTCGGGTCAACAAACTCATCGCCAACAATCGGAATTTCTCGCTTCATAATTGGCAGCGTGACAGTTTTGCCAATTAAATGCTTATATCTCTCATCATTAGGATTAACCGCCACAGCCGTATCACCCAGCATCGTTTCTGGTCGCGTCGTTGCCACCTCCACATCACCAGAATTATCCGTTAGCGGATAGCGGAAGTGCCAAAGATGACCATTAACCTCTTGATTTTCCACCTCGACATCAGACACCGCCGATTGAGAAGCCGGACACCAGTTTACCAAATACTCACCCCGATAAATCAGCTTTTCTTCGTAGAGGCGAACAAAAGCTTCTAAAACAGCTTTCGATAAACCCTCATCGAGAGTGAAGCGTTCCCGCGACCAGTCAACCGAGACACCCAAGCGTCGCAACTGATTAACAATCGCCCCCCCAGACTCCCCCTTCCATTGCCAAGCGCGTTCCAGAAACTTCTCACGTCCTAAATCGTAGCGAGTTTTACCCTCAGCCTTAAGTTGATTTTCCAGAATTGTTTGCACGGCGATACTGGCATGGTCGGTTCCGGGTAGCCATAAAGTGTTGTATCCCTTCATGCGGTGGTAGCGCACTAAAGTATCAATTAGCGCACTTTCAAAAGCGTGACCCATGTGTAAGCTGCCGGTGACATTCGGCGGGGGAATCACGATGCAGTAGGGTTCGCCACCTTTGTTGGGGTCAGCTTTGTAGATTTGGTTTTCTTCCCAAAACTTTTGCCATTTGGCTTCGGTGGAGAAGGGGTCGTAGAGACTGGGGAGATTTGAATTTGTTGCGGTCATGCTGGGAAAACTAAGGAAGATGGACTTTAATAAATTTTGCCATAGGGTTGGAGGAGGAGTTTATGGAAACGAACCGCGAAGGCACGAAGTACACGAAGGAAGAAGAAAGAAGGATGAGACAGCTAGGTGATGAGGTGGAGCAGTTAGCGTATGCTGTGATTGGTGCAGCGATTGAGGTACATCGGCTGTTGGGACCTGGGTTTTTGGAGGAGGTGTATCATAAGGCGCTGAAGGTGGAATTTGAGATGCGGGGAATACCTCATAAATTTAAACATCCAGTAGCAGTAACTTACAAAGGACATCCGATTGGGGAGGGACAATTGGATTTTCTCGTTAGCGATGTTTTAATAATTGAATTGAAAGCCGTTCAAAACCTAGCCCCCATCCACGAATCCCAAGTAATGTCCTACCTGAAAATGACCAAACACCCCCTTGCCCTCCTCATCAACTTCAACGTCCCCATCCTCAAACAAGGCATCAAACGCATTATCCTCTCTTCTTAACTCTCTCTCTCTGCGCCCTCTGCGTCTCTGCGGTTCGTTTCATGAAAACTCCCACAACCTCACATTCCCCTTGGACATTCATCCCCACCCTATACTTCGCCTCCGGCATACCCTACATCATTATCAACAACGTTTCTGTAATTTTCTACAAAAAACTAGAAATAGACAACACCCAAATCGCCTTATGGACAAGCTTTCTTAACCTCCCTTGGGTTCTCAAAATGTTTTGGGGACCAATTGTAGACATCAACTCCACCAAAAGAACATGGATACTTACCACCCAATTCGCCATGTTCTGTTGCTTAACTTTAATAGCCCTTTCCCTACAACTGCCCAATTTCTTCTTCATATCCCTAGCAGCATTAGCAATAGGAGCATTTATTTCCGCCACTTATGACATTGCCACAGACGGCTTTTATATGTTGGCTTTAAATAAAGAACAGCAAGCCTTTTTTGTCGGCATTCGTTCCCTGGCTTATAGACTGGCAATGTTTTTCGGTTTAGGCTTTTTAGTAGTTTTAGCAGGTAAATTAGAAAAGCATCTCCAAAATATTCCCTTAAGCTGGACTATAGTTATTGCCTTTTCAGCTTTTATTTTAGCGATAATTTTTATTGTTCATCGCCTCACTTTACCCTTCCCAGAAAATCAACAAAATTCCGAAACCACAAATAATATTTATTTTAAGCATGTCATCGCCTCATATTTTCAGCAAGAAAAAATCGGTGTAATTATAGCCTTTATCTTACTTTATAGATTAGGTGAAGCAATGCTGCTGAAGTTAGCAAATTTATTCTTTTTAGATAAACCAGAAATAGGCGGTTTAGGATTATCTACAGAAGATGTGGGTCTAGCCTACGGAACATTTGGCTTGATTTCCCTAATTTGCGGCGGAATTTTCGGTGGATTGTTAATTTCTAGATTTGGCTTAAAAAAGTGCCTTTTGCCGATGGCTTTAGCATTAAACTTACCTGATATCTTTTATGTATATATGGCTTATGCTAAACCACCATTAGCATTAGTTTATCCCCTAGTTTCTTTAGAACAATTTGGATATGGTTTAGGATTCACTGCTTTTAGTGTTTATTTGATGTACATTTGTCAAGGCGAATATAAAACTTCTCATTTTGCTATATCTACAGGCATCATGGCTTTAGGTTTGATGCTTCCGGGAGCGATTAGCGGTTATATTCAACAACCAGTTGGATATTTATTATCTTTTGTATTGGTCTGTTTACTTACCATTCCGGGAATGATAACTTTATTTTTTATTCCTTTGAATGAAGACGATTAGCATTTAGTAAAGCACATATATTGGTTTGAATCCAAAATACTATGGGCTATGTTTTAGGTATTGATGGTGGTGGAAGCAAGACAGTTTGCGTTTTAATGCAAGATACAGGTGAAGTGCTAGGTCGCGGTGAAGCCGGCTCGTCTAACTATCAAACTATAGGCATTAAAGCAACGCTACAATCACTTGAATCGGCAATTGATGCAGCGATAAATGAAGCTTACCGCTCTATAAATTATATCAATATTAAAGCAATTTGTCTAGGTTTAGCAGGTGTTGGACGTGCAACGGACATCGAGATAGTTAAAGCTTTGGTGCAAGATTTACAAAAGAGTAAATTACTACCTATAACTTGGGCTTTACAAGCATCTAATATTGTAATTTATCACGATGCTTTGATTGCTTTAGTCGGGGGAATTGGTGATGATGTGGGAATTGTGGTTGCAGCCGGCACGGGTTCGATAGTTTTTGGGCGAAATCATCAGGGAAAGACGAAGCGAGTAGGTGGCTGGGGTTACATTTTAGGAGATGAAGGTAGCGCTTATAAAATTGCTGTGGCTGGTATGCAAGCTGCATTCAAGGCTTATGATGGACGTGAGATGTCAACAAGTCTTGTAGAGGCTTTCAAACAACATCTTAATTTGGCAAGTATAGAAGATTTAATAGAAGTAATATATCGGCGAGGATGGGGTGTTAAAGAAATAGCTGCTTTAGCGCCAATTGTTGATTTGACAGCAGCATCAGGAGATGAGGTAGCGAATAATATTATTGAGTCAGCTGTGCAAGATTTGGTGAAAGCTACTTATACAGTTATTGATGCAATTTTTATTTCATCAGCTTTTGAGATAGTCACAACGGGAAGTGTATGGCAAGGTAGATGCAAGATTCATAAGAGGTTTGCAGCGTGTATTGTCGCGAAGTTTCCTTCAGCAAAGGTGATTTTTCCTCGGAATGAACCTGCTTATGGTGCTGCTTTGTTGGCTTTGAAGAGTTTGGCAAGGGAAGGGGAATAAAAGAGCGATCGCCGCAGCGTACTTTATATTAGAAGCGATCGCTCTTTGTGCATAATTACAGGTTCTCATCAAGGCGATCGCGCTTAAAAGCACTTTACAAGCATTGCAGTCATAGGGCACATCCTAGCTTGTCGCTGCTCGTTTCTTTCCATTCCCGTTACTGTCCACACTGGCAACAAATGACGGTTGCTGTGAACTAGAAGTTGGCGACTCGCCTCGCAGTCCCTTGCGACGTTGCGTTTTACGAACTCCTCCCGCCATGCCATACTCTACACTGCTTTTGCCATATCGAGTACCAACTCCCATCAGCATATGCTCTGTCATATCTCCCAATTGACGCTCTGTTTGGAGCATTTCACTGTATAACTTATCCAGGTGGGAAAGGGCGCTGTTGTATGCATTTTCTTGAGTTCGCATCGTCTCAATTAGAGTTGAGAAGGCAGGTAGGGTGAGTCCATTGCCCACATCTAAATTCGGATCAATTGAGCTCATACCAGCCGCACGACGCACTGCTTTTTGTAACACCGGAGAGCTTCTTTTTCTACGACTCATGATATGTACCTTGTAAAATAGTACTGTTAATATTCTTTACCTTAAAGAATATCCGTATCGATCAGCCTGAGAAAATTCTGGCAAATCTGCAACAATTTTTGCTACAAGCTATAGTTGTCATAAATGCGCGATCTACTGAAATGAGAAAGCATTTAAGCATTTTGAGAAAGCAAACTCCGGTTTGCTTGCTCAAAACACCAAAATTAGAAAACAAACTCCGGTTTGCTTGCTCAAAACACCAAAATTAGAAAACAAACTCCGGTTTGCTTGCGGAAAACACCAAAATTAGAAAGCATTTAAGCATTTTGAGAAAGCAAACTCCGGTTTGCTTGCTCAAAACACCAAAATTAGAAAGCATTTAAGCATTTTGAGAAAGCAAACTCCGGTTTGCTTGTAGAAAACACCAAAATCAGAAAGTAATTAGGCATTTTGAGAAAGATTAATTTTGGGGGCTGCGAGATCCCCGACGAAAGGAAAAAAGGACACTTTGTGCGATGTCTGACGACAAGAAGCAGAGCTTCTACGCACTTTTGATGATGGGGTTGATGTGGGCGATCGCCGGATGCTACTTTACTACAGGCGATGTAGCTGCGACAAGAAGCAGAGCTTCTACGCATTTGGTGATGATGGGTTTGATTTAGGCGATCGCCGGATGCTACTTTACTACAGGCGATGTAGCTGCGACAAGAAGCAGAGCTTCTACGCATTTGGTGATGATAGAGTGATGTGGGCGATGTCTACTTTAAGGGGCTACTTTCTACGCACTCTGAGCAACTGTGTCAAATAAGCGATGTGTTCGCGCGACAATAAGCAGAGTTTCTACGCAAATTGGGCATTTATTCAGTTAAAAAGCTACCGGATAGGCTGATACAGTAAAATTATAATGATAGGCTATAGTAACTCTATTGAAGCTAAACTTACTGTATGTTGGAATTGAGGTAAAAATGGAAACTACAACGAGAAAACAAGCTTTAATCAAAGCTATTTATGAGCGATTAGAACAAGCTTATGAAGATACCTTAGAAGATGTCATAGAACTTTTAGACATTCGTAAAGCAGAAGACCAAGAGGATATTAAAGCTTTACATGAAGGACGGGAAGATATTAAGAAAAATGGCACTATTCCCTGGGAACAAGTTAAACGAGAATTAGCCAGTGAATAAATATAAAATTGAATTTTCTAATGCTGCATCTAAACAACTCAAAAAATTACCTATAAAAGTACGGACAAAGATACAAACAAAAATTGATGATCTAGCTGATAATCCCCGTCCTAACGGGGTTGTTAAGCTAGAAGATTCGGACAATGGTTATCGAATCCGAGTCGGCAATTACCGAGTTATATACGATATTTTTGATGATGTGTTAGTAGTTAGTGTTGTGAAAGTAGGGCATCGTAAAGAGGTTTACCGCGACGAGTAAGACGGCAACACTAACAGCAGGAGAAAAGCTGTATATTTATACTCTCATAAAGGCGATGTAGCAGCGACAAGAAGCGTAGCTCTCTACGCACTTTTGATGATGGAGTGATGTGGGCGATCGCCGGATGCTACTTTACTACGGGCGATCGCTTTTGGTGATGTGGGCGATCGCATCTTAAGCCTAACTATAATTAATACTACAAAGAATCTGGAGGTCAGAACAATGCAATATCAGGTATTTGTTAGGAGTCGATCCGAAAGCCACTTCGTTGCATCTGTTGTGGGAATGCCAAATTTAACAGTTGAGGGTAGAACGGAAGAAGAAGCGATGCCTGCGGCAACCCCTGCGGGGAACGCCAAGGCAAAAGCTTCCCTGAAATCCCAATTAGCAACGGGTAAGTTTGTGACGATTGAGGTGAATCTAGAAGATGGGTTGAATGAAACTGTATCTCAAGTAGAGAAGCCATTTTTTGAAACCGCAACGGATGAAGAATGGGAAGCAGCACTCATGGATTTGGCAAATAGTTCCTTTTTTCGCAAAACACCGCCTCTTTCAGACGAAGCCATCAACCGCGAGAGTATTTATGGTGAAAGAGAAGATAGCCAATTATGAGTTATCTAATCGATACAAACGTTCTATTGCGTGTAGTACAGAAGAATAGTCCCATGCATACTGACGCTCGTAGAGCGTTTGTCACATTGCGGAAACAAAGTGAAAAGCTTTGTATTATTCCCCAGAATGTGCCTATCGTTTTGGGCAGTTGCAACACGTCCTTTGGCAAGTAATGGCTTAGGCTTGACGACAGATGAAGCAGAAAAAGCGGTTAAGAAACTAAAACGGATTTTTATATTATTTCCCGATACTCCAGTAATTTTTACTGTATGGTAAAATTTGGTAACTAAGTATCAAGTTATGGGTAAACAGGCACACGATACGCGGTTAGTTGCTGCCATGATTGCTCACGAAATGACACATATCTTGACCTTTAACACGGATGACTTTAAGCGGTTTTCCGAAATTACTGCTGTAGGTTCCAAGAACTATCGTACCACCAGCATAATTAGCGCTCACTATCGCTTCATGCGATCGCACTCTGAGCAATTGTGTCAAATCTGCGATCGCATTTCTGATGATGGGGTTGATTTAGGCGATCGCCTCTGGTGGGCACTCTGTGTGATCGCACTCTTGTTAATTGTGTCAAATAGGAATAAAGATTCAACTAAATGGATTCAATGTGGATATACCACAACCCTCAAAATCTTTAATATTTCTAGTAACAAGTGTCAAAGAATGTATTTTAGCTATTGCCGCGATAAATATATCAGCTTGTGTTCGCGGTTTACCTTGAGTTCTCAAAAAGCCTCTCAATTCACCCGCACACTTGGCAATTTCTGAGGTGATGGGGAGAATTTGACAGTGAGTGAAGAGAAAGTTTTCAAACCAGTTTTGGATTCTAGCATTAGGCTTGGCTGTTAAACCATAATAAATTTCTTCAATTGTAATAACACTTAAGTTAAGAGATGTCACAGTATCGATCCATGCTGTCACCCCTGAATTTGGCATTGGGCGAGTTAATTCACTAATAATATTCGTGTCACAAAGATAACTCATCCTAGTCTTCCGTAAAAGGATTGTCACGGTCGCTTCGTGGTGGTATCTCTAAGCTATAATTTTCTTCGGTACATAACTGCTGAAGTTCTTTAAAGACTTGAGCAAGAGATGTTTTTGCAGTTTTTTGCCGCCAGTCTAAAAATTCTTTAAAAAGCTCAGGGTTTACAATTGCAGCAACTAGTTCCTCTTGAGTATAAATTAGCTGAGGTTCAAGACTTGTGGCATTAATTATGGAAGGTAGCTGTTTTTTGGCTTCTTCAAGTGTCCATTTCATTCTAAAAATCTCCAAGTTTTGGAAGCATTGAATTATAGAGGCTGTTCTCAAGTTAGCTTATTTTCCCAAGCGATCGCACTCTTAGCCACTGTGTCAAATCTGCGATCGCACTTTTGGTGATGGGGTTAATTTAGGCGATGTCTGGCGACAAGAAGCAGAGCTTCTACGCACTTCTGGTTATGGGGTTGATGTAGGCGATGTCTGGCGACAAGAAGCAGAGCTTCTACGCACTTTTGATGATGGGGTTAATGAGGCGATCGCTTTGTTTACGAAAGGCTTAAGTTGAAATTAACTTGCTAAAGTTGCTTTGTGTCAAAGCGATCGCACTCTTCGCAACTGTGTCAAATCAGCGATCGCATTTCTGGTGATGGGTTTGATATGGGCGATCGCTGTTGTTTGTTTTTGAAACGCTTAAGTTGAAAATAAGTTGAAAATAACTTGCCAAAGTTGCCTGGTGTAAGTAGAGGAAAGTAGGCAAACTGGAACATGTAACAAGTACATCGCACTTTACAAATAACTCGTTACCTCGACTTTATCCATGTTTCCTCCTGAATGATTAATTTTTAAAGTGCGTAATTCCTAAAACTTTGGAGTACATATTATGGGTTTATTCACTGATTTAATTAACGGGATTTTCTCACTCCTACCAGACTTTGTTGAAGACAACCTAGAAGACAAAATTCCTTTTCATACCGAAGATGGTAAATTAACGGTAAGCGATTGGGATGCGAATAAGGATAATCAGATAAACCCTACAGATGGTTACATCCACAGGAATGTTGATAGTTTAGGCGATTTGAAAAAAAAATTAATGAAATTTGATGATGCAGGAGACATAACAGACAAGCTAGGTGAGTTAACAAATAAAGCGGATGATGTAAAAAACGTAGTGAGTGACATATTTGATGCTATCAATAAGCTGAAGTGAAAAGTATTATCCTGAAAAATAGTTAAACTCTTTCAAAGTGAACTATAACTTTTGGATAAAATAGAAGGTTTGTTCGCTAACTATTTACGCGAACAAACTTGTCATTACCCTTACTGATGATTTTTAGCATCTTACGGTTCAGTTAAAGCTTAAAATCCGAACTTGATGCGCGAATTAAGCAATTTGTAAAAAAAATGGTGTTACAAAGAAAAATATAAATTAGGAAAAATCATGAAGAATAATATTAAGTATGCCACAATCATTTATATATTAACAATAGCTTTATCAGGCTGTACTGCTATAGACGATATTTTTAAAGCAGGTTCTAAAAATGCTGATACTTTGGTACAGCAGGGTTCCAGAAATGCTGATACTGTGGTACAGCAGGGTTCTATAAACGCAATAAAAAATAGATTGGATCAAAAATGCCTTCAACAATTTCGCAAAAGTCGTAGAGCGGAGTTAGTTCGTGACTTATTTAATGGTCAATCATCTGAAGATTATCTAATTCGTGCAACTAGAGATGCACTACAAAAATGTATCTTAGGAAAAGTTGCTGATTCCATATTAGACAAATTGGTACAGGAAGAGATAGAAACAGCTAAAACTGAATATAAACCACACTTATAACCTGTTACCCCCAATCATTAAGTGTAAGGAAATTCCGTTTTAGTTGTGTTACCCAACTTTCTAGGGAGTTAAGGCGATCGCAACACAAATTGCTCTAATTGTATCGGCAACCAAATGTACCGGTGATAAATGCGTGGTAACAATAAAACCTACCCGACACCATCCACCGCCCCCAAAGCCAAGAGTGCCGATCGCTGCGCCGCTGTTAACCCAGTCACCCCCCTGATGTTCATCCCTTCATAAAGGCGATCTACATTCAGGGTTTTAATGCACTCAAGAGTTTCCATATCCCAAAGCTTAATCACATCATCATGACTAGTATTAGCCAAGATGTTACCCAGAGAATTAAAACTAACAGAACATTTTCCACTAATATGACTATGCAAGACTCTAACACAGGTAAATTTATTGATATCCCATAAGCGAATTGTTTGGTCAGAACTGGCGGATGCCAAGGTGCAACCATCAGGACTAAAACTGACTGACCATACAGTAGTACTATGTCCTTGCAACACTTTTACGCAAGTAAAGTGACTGGTATCCCACAATCGAATTGAGCGATCGATACTACCAGTAGCGAGTATTTTAGCATCTGGACTAAAACTCAATCTAATTCTTGACAAACTTGTTTAACCAATCGCTGGGTGGTATATTCCATCACGACTGGTTGCAGAAAGAAATGCTCACCGCTTTTTTCAATTAATGACCTTTGCAATAGAGATTTAATTGCTGAAGGTACGAGACGCTGGGAAGAAGATGTGACTATATCAGCAACTAACTCGTCAAGGGATACTGGCTCTCGATTAATGCAGGTCCAGTACATTACTTCCTTTTCTACTGCTGACAAATGGTAGAACTGCCGTTCTAACAAGTCGCGGATGTCGTCAAAAATTAGTATCCCCTGTTCCATATACTCCAAAACAGGGGCAATCTTACCATTGAAAAGCTCTTGGGTTCCGGCTGCTACCATCTTGAGCGCTAAGGGATTACCGCCATAATGGTTGATGAGTTCTTGCCATTCTCGTTCTGTACCCGTGAATTGTCCTTTTTGCTGAAATAACTGTTGCCCCTCGGTAGAATTTAATCCCTTTAATGGGAGCGATCGCACTCCTGTTCTGTCTCCTTCTAACGCTACCATTTCTCTGGGTTTTTCTCTAGAAGTGAACAGAACACAACTATTATGGGGTACTTCACCAACACGCTTCAGTAATTGACCATATCCTTCGTAGCCAGGACGACATTGCCCTGCTTGCCCACCACCAGATAAAATTGTCTCCACATTGTCTAAAATCAGCAGACAACGGTTATTTATCAAACATTCCATCAGCTGCGATACTTTTTCATCAAAACTTTCTAGTATCACCATCTCCTTTCGCAACGCCCACAGCAAAAATTGCAGTATGCTTGTTAATTGTGCCTCCACTGGTGGTGCATTTTGCAGACTCCGCCAAACCACTACCTCAAATTCGCCTTGAATTTGCAGCCCTAATTTTACTGCTAAACTGCTTTTGCCAATACCACCAATTCCCAGCAGTCCGACTAAACGACACCGTTCTTCTAACACCCACTGCCGTAATTGCACTAGTTCCTCTGAGCGACCATAAAATACAGATACATCCGGTGCTTCACCCCAGTCATACTGAGGATTGGCGTGTCTCACTTCCAAATCGTCAGGGGGGCTTGGTCGGGTATAATCGCTTTTACACAACTCCAAATTAAAGGCAGCGAAAGCAGACTGCAAGGAACTTTTATCTACGGGTTCCAAGCGTGCCAAAATTCTAGATATAGTGTGTAGAGCTAAACGGGTGCGATCGCTCAGTTCTTCTAAAGAAAAGCTGTCTCCAGCATTATCATCAAATTCGGCTTCTATTTTGGCAGCTTGAAATTTATCCCAGCCTTTGAGCGTGAGGATAACACCCCGCCTGCGTCTGCTTGGTTGCTGTTTCATCAACGTTACCTAAAACGGAGTAGATGCATTTCAATAAAGGAAAATAGAAGGAGATGGTTGTGAAACAAAAATTTTAGCTTGACAAATTAAATAAAATGTGATTCAAGCATATTTATTCGAGCTAACTCTTTTATTTAACCTACAATTTACTACTCATCTGCACCATATCCAACTTATCCAGGCTATTAAGGAGCCATATTCACGTTAATTTAGGAATTTTGAATTGGCGCATGTAGTATAGTTATAATACAAAAACATTTAACTAGAGGCAAAAAATGAACCACCTGGACTTCTAAAACCGGACTTGACGAACCCGGCAAATGGCATTCATGTCATAAATCTTATCGTCTACAAAATAGCCGAAGTTCTTCAAGCGTCCGGATATCCAGAACCAACAATTTGGCAATCTTCTCCCATCACCACAGTTGCCAATAACTTCGACAAGCTTTATATCCCTGCTGAAAGTTTGTCTCGTTCCCCGAAATACACGCGCTACCTTAGCGATGGTAGGCTGTTAAGAACTCACACCAGCGCAATCATACCAGAGTTACTTCCCCATTTAAAGGGGGAACAACTCATCATACACCCAGGTATCTGTTATCGCCGCGATGTGGTGGATAAGCGTCATGTGGGTGAACCGCATCAAATGGATGTTTGGTTGATAAACCCGTGTAACGTCTCTAAAGTTAAATTCATCGAAAGCATTCTTTATGCAGTTCTTCCAGGTGTAACTTACCGCTTAAATGAAACCGCGCACCCCTACACTCGCAACGGTGTAGAAATTGAGGTTTTAGTTAATGGTAACTGGCTAGAAGTCGGAGAATGTGGGGAAATTTACCCAGATTTACTGCAACCAGGTTACAACGGTTTAGCATCAGGTTGGGGATTAGATCGTTTAGCCATGTTAATAAAAGGGATAGATGACATTCGCTTACTGCGAAGCACCCATCCCCAAATTGCTAACCAGATGACGAACCTGGAACCCTATTGTTTGGTGTCCAATCAACCCAATATCAACCAAGATATGTCAATTGTCACCGGGAGAGATACTGAATTAGAAGACATCTGCGAAAAGATACTTGAGGCGTTGGGTAATAATGCTGAACTATTAGAGTCAGTGGAATCCCCAGACTTCAACTGGCACATTGTTAAGCTCTCCGGCGGGGTAAAAACGCACTACAAACTCAACGAGTTATCAGCCGCCCTGCTTGTCACATACGACTTACGACTGGCACAACGCTTAACAGTTCTTTACAGTGAATCCCCAGAGCGCTTATTTGCCTCAGGTAGCAATTGACCTAAATATCCACCCACACCAACTTTCGCCAAATCCCCAAAGGTAGGGCGGAAGTTATGGTCTGCGATCGCCAACACTAAAGCCCCAATTACCAAAATAATTACGACCACGGATCTAACGGTGAGACGTGACAGCATTTTAACCCTCATCGATGTGTGAAAAATGCTTTAGTTGCAGTTTGAGTTCT
>JAESGF010000138.1_pt1 | contig 59111 bp, 60 predicted proteins | sample 9269621 | NCBI WGS metagenome assembly JAESGF01 (sample SAMN14515066, study PRJNA621663) | algae metagenome | isolation source: Tolypothrix carrinoi HA7290-LM1 and co-occurring heterotrophs from dry rock... | place: USA: Makauwahi cave, Kauai, Hawaii | collected 2011-01-06
GCATATATGGAAATTATTTCGTTTAGCATCTAGCCCTCCTTATTTTCTCTTCTTGGAGGGCATTTTATTGCTTTACTGTCCCAAAGCGATCGCCTAAATCAATAACTAGCAACTTAGGTTAATAGGCGTTAAGGCAGTGAAGGAGAAGCGATCGTCTAAGTTACTGTGTACTAGAAACGCCAGGAACGAGGGGCGTAGTGGGCTTCGTTCCCAGTTGGAAGTCTCCGCCTGCGCCAGCAGGAATTTCTCCGGTGGGTCTGGCATTGCGGTCTACGCCAATGATAATGGATGCTAGGTAATAATCGGCTTCCTCCTTGATGTTGACGAACGACTCACGTCCATTGCCGTAACGCAGCGAGATGTCTGTGGTGTTGACCGTATCCCGCTCCACGGTACGGGTGTTATACGGGGCTACATTCTTGAAAATGTATTCATTGATGGCGTCAATAAGATACAGCTGACCGATCAGCACAGTCTGCCGATCGAGGAAAACCTTGAGATGAATATGCGGCGTTCGTCCTGGATACCAGCCTGGGTAAATCGTGGTGAAAATTACCTGTCCCAGGTTATCGGTCATCTGGGTGCCACGCAGGAACGTCTGTCCCGTTGTTGATGTAGCCCGATCGTCTCCTTGTCCTTCATAGCCGGAATATAAGCCAAGGCTATCGGAGTGCCAGACATCAACCCGCGCCCTGGGGATCGGGGTACAGCCCCTTGTATCAATCACCTGTAACAACAGTTTGAGCGGCACGCCCTCCTTCCCTTCGGTAATATCGGTGCGGAGCAGTTTGGGGTCGAAGTAGTATGGACCTTCGACATCTTGAGGTGTCAGCACACAAGCCTTGGATTTGGGCAAAATATCACTGCTCCTGGCATCAGCCTTATGCCCTAGCACTTTCGTCGCTTCCGTTGAGGCTAACAGCCCGGTTGTGAATAGCAGCGTATTGACCGTCTGCCGCCGAGTTATTTTGAAATGGTTAGAGTTATCAGTCATGAGTGCCATCTGGTAAAAATTTTCATCAATATCATACAACAGCCGAAACTTAAGGCTTGCGCCAGAGTATCGTGAATTTCCTGTGGCAAGCCTGTTATTTGCTACAATTAAGCGTAGATATAACCAAGTTTTCGACAATTGAGAACTTGTGCCGGTCTAGCTTTTAGCTTAATAGTTTTGCCATCCCAGGGATACATTAAGTCGTAAAGATTGTGTCCCTCTGGTCCGTCACCAGTCGGTAAATATCCTTGACTTGGGTTCTTTTCTTGCCAGATTGCCCAGAGCCGATCTACGTTGCAATGATGCAGAAAAAAAACTGGATCGTTTGGCGAAACATTCACATTTACCATATCGCCCCCGATCCATGCATGAGCTTGATTGTGTAATTGGACAACGAACGATCCGTCTGGACCATTTGGTCCAGACGGAGCAAGAAAGCCTTCAAGCCGATTGCGATGGCTAGGATTGCTGTCTATATCCCACGGGGGGCTATCGTAAGGAGTTTCCCCAATTGAGGTATTCACATCATTTTGAGTTGGTAGTCCGGAAGTGAATGTACCAAACTGACGTTGTAAGCCTCCTTTAGGATTGCCATCCATATTAATGGTGATCCATTGATCGACCGAAAATGGACCAGTTTTGACTAAGTTATTATCCTGAGGGTCTCCATTACCTCCCATAAAGTCATCTGCCCAAATTGGTGAATTGAAAGGATCAGAAGCATCTTGCGTCCAGTCCCAGTAGGGAATTGTTACACCAGGCACGCTTCTTTGTAATTGCTGTTCAAATCTGTGAAGATAATAGCGATGCCAAGGAAGAAACGCAGGACCGACGTGGGCTGCATTACGGAAACCTTTGAGATCGCTTGGGTCGATACGAGAGGTTGCTAAACTATGCCAAAGCACATACTCATCGTAGATACTACGACCAGTAAAACGACTCTTCCTAGTTTTGATTGCTTTGACTGCCTTTATGTAGTTTTGTTTTTCAGCCCTACTGAGATCCCGGAAATTTTTTCTAGTATTCATTTTCAACCTAAATTTTCTGGCAAAAGTTTCTTCAAATTTTTAACTGCATAGCCAAGATTTTTCAGTCCAGATTAGAATCTATCTGTACCTCACCAGGATCGGGAAGCTTTATTCCCAAGTCTATTAATATTTTCGCTACTTCTTCCGGGGAGTTAAATTGACCAAACAAAAGAGGTGTCATGTATTTTTGTGTTTGAATATTGCGGGCAATCTTCACTCTTTTGCCATCAAGAAAAAGCTGAGTTTGTGTTTCAAATGTGGTGTCTCTAGCTGTAGGTGCCTGAGGTGTTATATCAGTGACAATCTTGTATTTTCTACCTTTGTATACTTCCTCAGATATTTCTTGAGTTTGAGCTTTACTAGTCGATAATTTGCCAACAAATGTGAGACTTCCGGCAACTACTCCAATACCTACAAAGCTAATTAGGCTTAAAATTTGACGACGAGAAAAAGTAGAAAACATCAATTTTACTCTTGATATAGTTGACTGTATTTAGTTCTAATTACTAGAAAAAAATTATTATTTACTTGACTTGAACTTTCAGAAAAATTTGTCCAAAGTTAATTCAAGCAAAAGCGTCTATGTTAACTTGAGCTTGTGAAATTTCTTGCTTTTAGTACAACTGAATTTTGCTTTTACATAGCAAGAAAGATAATTTTATAAAATTAGCCCAACATTGTCCCTAGCTAAATATTGGGTTTTAAACCTATCAAAATGTGAGGTCGCCAAGATGCAAACTACAACCTGACAATTCCCCGATTGAGCGCGGTGACTAAGGCTTGAGTGCGATCGCTCACCTTCAATTTGCCGAAAATATTATTAGCATGGAACCTGACGGTACTCTCAGCGATATTCAGGACATTGCTAATTTGCTGGTTATTCTTGCCTTTTGCGATCAAACGCAGCACCTCCAACTCGCGATCGCTCAATTCTTCGTTGCTCATCCGCTCTGCTAGCTTGGCTGCTATAATCGGGGGAATATACTTTTGACCTTGATGAACAGTACGAATCGCATCCAAAAGTTCGTTCGGTTCAGCCCCCTTGAGGAGATAGCCCTTTGCACCGGAACGCAGTCCGCGATAGATATCTTCATCGCCATCAAAGCCAGATAACACAACGATCCGGGCGTGCTTAAACTTAGCACAGATAGCAGCGATCGCATCAGCACCTTCCATCTTCGGCATTTGCAAATCCATCAGCGCTACATCCGGCTGATGTTGGCGGAAAAGTTCTAACGCTTCTATACCGTCGCAAGCATGTCCGACTACAGTCATATCTGGCTCACATTCAAGAAACATTGTTAAAGCTTGTCCTAGAATCGGATGATCGTCAGCAATCAGGATGCGAATGACATTTGACTGGCTCATGATCCTTTACTTTCGGTAGATTAACACTGATACTAAGTTTCTTGATGAAGGCAAAGTTAAGCATAAATGAGCTTTTCTTCTATATTTTGATGGGTCTAAACAACATCAATTTATGCAGTGTGGGATAAAAATCGGAACAATATTAGCAAATAGCTGACACAATCAACCCCAAGCGAACATTTTATCACGCTGACACGTCTGTTAGTACACGCATTGCACGTCTTGCGATCGCGAAATATTTAACTTTGACTCTGCGACTCTCTGCGCTTACTCTGCTACAGGAGTGCGTTTAAAAACGCGATCGTATTAATGCAAAGCTGTAATTACTCCCTTCTGGCTCGAAAAATACCTATTTAACGAACCGCAAAGACACGAAGTACACAAAGGAAGAAGAGAAAGAAGATAGGTAATCTTGTAGCGGTCCGGGAGTAGCCCACGCAGGTGGAGAGAAGTTTGAGCGGAGGTTTCCTCCGATCAAACCTTCGGAGCTAATTACGCACAACGCCCCAGGCTTCGGTGCCTGAGGGCTTCAGATTTAAACCATTTGCTTAGAGGAAAACTTTTGTAACTCCCCAGGAGCAAATGCACCATGTTCGGTGATAATTGCTGTAATTAATTCTGCTGGAGTCACATCAAAAGCTGGATTATAAAATTCAGCCCCAGTTGGTGTCAAGATAGTTTCACCAACTTGATATATTTCGCTTGCATCGCGTTCTTCAATCGGAATTTCACTACCATCAGCTAATTGAAAATCAACTGTCGAAAGTGGCGCCGCGACGAAGAAGGGAATGTTATGTGCCTTTGCCACAAGTGCTAAACTATACGTGCCAATTTTGTTAGCTGCATCCCCGTTGGCGGCGATTCTGTCAGCACCCACGACTACAGCGTGAATCAAGCCCTGCTTCATGCAATGAGCCGCCATGTTATCTGTAATTACCGTAACCGGAATGCCTTCTTGGACACATTCCCAAGCGGTGAGTTTTGCACCTTGCAGTCTGGGACGGGTTTCGTCAGCAAAAACACGCGCTAAACGTCCTTCACGCCATGCGGAACGCACTACACCCAATGCTGTACCATAACCAGCAGTAGCTAAAGCTCCAGCGTTGCAGTGAGTGTGAATTGTTAACTGTTCTGGGGTAGCAGGTAAGACTTTTAAACCATTGTCGCCGATCGCCTGACAAGTTTGCAAATCTTCGGCATTGATAATTTGGGCAGTTTTCAGAAGGATTTTTTTGATATCTTCTACAGTTCCCACAGTTTCGTAAGCAGTTTTCTTCATACGGGAAATTGCCCAAAATAGATTTACCGCAGTTGGACGAGTAGAAGCCAACATTTGAGCGACTTTTTCCAAAGAATCGAAAAATTGAGCGCGGTTATCTGTCTCAATTTCCCTCGCACCAAGATACATTCCATAAGCTGCTGCAACACCAATTGCCGGCGCACCTCGAACTATCATAGTTTTAATTGCCCGCGCCATATCTTCACTGCGGTGAATTTCGACAACAGCATACTCATTCGGTAAACGAGTTTGATCAATGAGTGAAACCGAGTCGTTGTGCCAAATAACCGGATAAACTTGATTCGTCTGATTCATGGTTAAAAATTAGAGATTGTAGTATCTCGCAACAAAATACCAACTTGTAGTACGGTGGGCAATACCTGTATGTAATTACAGTATAGTTAAAGAGCGAAAATCTACTGCTGCTGACTGTCGTTTTTAGTTGAATTATTTTGTCTTTTTCTACCAAGAAGGTTGCCGAAAATTTTCTGGATAAAAGCTATAACTACTATTACTCCAATTATCAGAAATTTCTTGGCAGCAAGAAGTGCTAACAGTATACCTTTGAATAAACCAGTTTTTACTGCGACACCACCACCAATTAAAGCTGCTATCCCGTAGCTGGCAATTTTATCGGAATTCGGATTGAAATCTTCATAGCGATAGCCAGGATTAAATGCCACGCTAGAAAGAACTTTCGGACTGTCTTTCTCAATTAAATTGAGTTGTTCTAAACCTGCAACTGCATTTAAAACTAACACTCCTTTACGTCCCAAAACGCGAATGTTGTAGTTGAGGGTGTGTTCGTCGCTGTCGCTAACCTTAAAGTCTTTTGCCCAGTGTAATTTATGATGTGCTTTATCGTAGAAAGGTTGTTTTGCCCAGCCAACTATTTCAATTGCCGGATATCCTTGTTTGACTCGCTGTTCATTTCTTTCCTTCGTCGCTTCTTGCATTGTTTTCAGCAGTTTGCTGTAATCGATGCTTTCAGCTTCATCGTCTTTGACATAACCATCTTCTTGATAGGTAATGACAACACCCCAGGAATTTTTTGATAGAGGATTAAATTTAGCTGGTACTAGCATTCCTAAAGTACCATCGCCAGATGGATTTCCCCATATTTTTTCTAAGACAATTTGCGTTTGCTGAGAATTCAGATATCGTAACTCGGCAGGGACATTTACTGTAGCGACTCCGGACTGCAATGTGATTTTACCTGTTTCATATTTAAGCTGACTGGCAAGCAATTCTAGATTATCTGCGCCTAGGGCAATATTCGATAACCCAATTACTAATATAAACGATGCGATCGCCAAAATAACTCGCTGAAGAATTCGCATATTGCTCCCCCGTGTGTAAATAATTACGTGAATTGTGATGTTTCACGATAATCTATGTGCTTTACCAAAAATTTGGGTTTAAAGCCTCGCCTTTCTAAGGCGACTTTTGATTTTGAGTTAGAAATATGGTATTATACTAATGCCCGTAGTCTAGAAGGCTCACGCGCAACGCAAAATTGGGTTTTCCCCAACTACAATGCACAAGCTAGTGCGACATAGTGTAGGAAAGAGAAAAGGCAATTGAATAAATCTTTTCAAACGCGGTCGGGCAGCGCCACTTCCCACAACGGGGGGAACCCCCGCAAGGGAGTGGCTTGTCCGTGTGCGCTTGTGGACGTATCCAAACGGGGATATTTAGATGTTCGCATTTAGGTATCTAGGGAGGACGGATGAAGCAAGAATCCTCGCACCTTTAGGTGCGAGGAGTGTCAAAAAGGGGGATGCAATAATTGCGGAAATTTTCATTCGTATCGTATAAATAAATCAAATTGAAAATAGGTAATTGTATTTACGTTATTTCTAAATGCATTTACTATTACCTATTACCGAGTAGTTAGCGCAAAGAGCGCTCTTTGCGCCGACTACAAATTTCAAAACCGCCTTAACAAACGTGCCATTTATTACCGAATCGCTTTTTAACCCACAGGTGACGGTTGCTTACTAAAGAAAGCTTTCATCACCGTTTCCGCCATTTGCGGACTAGTTAAACCTAAGGAAGCCTTAGATTCATTCGGTTCGGCATGATCTACCAAAATATCTGGTACACCAATTCGCTTCACGGGAACCACAATATCAGCATCTAACAGCGCTTCTGCTACTGCTGAACCGAAGCCACCCATGAGACAGCCTTCTTCTAAAGTGACAACGCGCCCGATTTTTTTCGCCAAAGGTAAAATTAATTCTGTATCCAGAGGCTTGACAAAACGAGCATTTATGACAGTGGCTTGTATTCCGTGTTCGTTGAGAATCTCGGCAACTTGCATCGCTGGGTAAACCATTGTGCCGTAACCTAGCAACAACACATCATCGCCATTGCGGAGAATTTCGCCTTTGCCGATTTCCAGAGGTTCCCAGCCTTCTTCCATCAAGGGAACACCATAACCATTACCGCGAGGAGTACGCATAGCGATCGGTCCAGAGGTATGGTTAATCCCAGTCACCACCATTCGTTGCAATTCCGCTTCATCTTTGGGTGCCATCACCACGATATTGGGAATACAACGCAGATAGGCGATATCATACATACCTTGGTGCGTCGGACCATCCGCACCGACAATTCCCGCCCGATCCATACAGAAGAACACAGGCAAGTTTTGGATGCAGACATCGTGAATTATTTGGTCGAAGGCGCGTTGCAAAAAGGTAGAATAAATGGCAACCACAGGGCGTATACCTTCTGCTGCGAGTCCTGCTGACATTGTAACGGCGTGTTGTTCGGCAATACCGACATCAATATATTGATCGGGCAATTTTGCTTGAAGTTTGTCTAAACCTGTTCCTGTAGCCATCGCTGCCGTGATGCCGATGATTTTCGGGTTTTGTTCGGCGAGTTTCACTAAGGTGTGGGCAAAGACTTTGGCGTAAGCTGGCGGTTTGGGTTTGCTGGAAGGAACGGCTTTGCCAGTTAGCACATTAAACGGATTTTGGGCATGGTAGCCTACTTTGTCTAGTTCGGCGATTTCATAACCTTTGCCTTTTGTGGTGGCTACATGCACCAACACAGGACCGGTCATCTTATGTGCCTGTTCAAAGGTGGCGATTAATTCTTCTAAATTATGCCCGTCTACAGGTCCCATGTAGGTAAAGCCGAGTTCTTCAAAGACTGCGCCGACTTTGGGAACGGCTAACCGCTTCATTCCTTCTTTGATGCGTTCTAATTCCGGTGAAAGAGATTCTCCAACAAAGGGAATTTGCTTGACTTGTTCCTCAAAGTTATCTTTGATAAATTGTACTGGGGGACTGAGACGCATTTTGTTGAGGTAACGAGGAATCGCCCCAACGTTAGGAGAAATTGACATTTCGTTGTCGTTGAGGACAACTAATAAGTTAGTTTTGGGCAAGTGTCCAGCATGGTTGATGCATTCTAACGCCATACCGCCAGTTAGCGCACCATCACCGATAATGGCGACAACTTTAAATTTTTCGCCTTTCATATCTCGCGCTAAAGCCATACCCAATGCCGCTGAGATACTGGTTGAAGCATGTCCCGCGCCAAAGTGGTCAAACTTACTTTCACCGCGCTTGAGATAACCGGCAATTCCGTCTTTTTGCCGCAAGGTGTGGAAATTATCGTAACGCCCTGTAATTAGTTTATGGGGATAAGCTTGGTGTCCGACATCCCAAATGACTTTATCACAATCTAAATCTAGTGTCTGATAAAGCCCTAGGGTTAACTCTACAACACCTAACCCCGGTCCCAGATGTCCCCCAGTTGCGGCTACGGTTTGCAGATGCTTATCCCGAATTTGACGGGCAATTTGCTGCAACTGCCTAATCGATAAGCCGTGTAACTGGTTGGGATGGGTAATTTCACTCAGGTGCATACTAATAGGTTTTCCTCTCTACTGATCGTATTATGATTTTCCCACGCTGATGTTGCCACTTGAGAGAAAAGGTGACAATAGGGGCATGGGGCATGGGGCATGGGGCAATGGGCATGGGGCATGGGGCAATGGGCAAGAAAGAGGGGGAAAGGGAAAAGGGTAAAGGGTAAAGGGCAAGAAAGAAGAAATATTTCTCCCCAGCTCCCCATGCCCCATGCCCTATGCCCCATGCCCCATTACCCACTGTCATTTATTCGGCGCTGCTGGTGCTTCTGGTGTTTCGGGTTGTGGCTGTTGTCTTTGCAAATATTTACTCAAGACGTATGCCATATCCCCGCGTGTCATCGGTTTTAATGGGGCTATATTACCTTGTGCGTCTGTGTTGACGAATCCTTCACTAATTACTGTGGCGATCGCTTTTTTTGCCCAATCAGGAATTGTCTGCGCGTCTGGGTGAGAAGCAAGAATTTCATTTACTGTATCGTCGGGAAACTGAAATACACCATAAGCTTGGGCAAAAATCGCTAAAGCTTCTGCCCTTGTCACTTTTTGGTTGGGGAAAAACATATTTCCCCGATAGCCTTTCATAATCTCAGTTTTTAAGACTATTTGAATATCATTAAATGCTGGATTTGACGGCGCTACATCGGGAACTACTAGATTTTCTTTACTAATAGCCTGTCTTTTATCCAGTCGAAAGGCTTTCACCATAATCGAAGCTAATTCGGCACGACTGATTAACCTTTCTGTATAAAAGTTCCCATCAGGATAGTTGGTCATTAACTTTGCTGCAATTACCTGCTGAATTGAATCAAATGGTATAGCAGCTTGCGCGTTAACACGCAGCGGAAAATATTGTATTGCTACTATCGTAATAGTACTTAGTAGCTTATGCATGATTTTAACCATTTTTATAATGCAAATGCGGTACTTTGGTTAACATCAATTGTGATTAACTTATCTGGTGACGAATTGATGCTTGGCGATGTTGCCAACCCGCGAGAAGAAGGGGGAAGGGGAAAGGGGAAAGGGGAAGGGGGAATGGGGAATGGGGAATGGGGAATGGGGAATGGGGAATGGGGAATGGGGAAAGGGGAAAGGGGAAAGGGGAAAGGTAAAAGGTAATAGATTTTTACTTTTACCTACTCTGTTATTTTGCCGGACTGTAACGGGGATGACAGTCTTTCAAAGGCTAACGAAACATACTACTTACAGAGCTATCTTCGTGAATTCTCCAGATGGTTTCTCCGAGTAGATTAGCCACTGAAAGGACGACGAGTTGTTCAAAGCGATCGCTATTCGGAATCGGAATCGTATTTGTAACGATCACTTCCTCAAACACACCACTGGATAGCCGCTCAATTGCAGGTGGAGAGAACACCGCATGAGTTGCACAAGCATAAACCTGACGCGCTCCTTCTTCACGCAATAACTGTGCCCCAGCCGCAATTGTGCCGCCAGTGTCGATCATGTCGTCTACCAACACCGCCGTTTTGCCCTTAACATCGCCGATGACATTCATCACTTCAGCGACATTGTGAGCTTGACGGCGTTTGTCAATAATTGCTAAGGGGGCATCATCCAGCTTTTTCGCAAATGCCCTCGCTCGCGCTACACCGCCAACATCCGGCGAAACTACCACCAAGTCAGGCAGTTTCTTACTTGCCAGATAATCTAGCAGCACTGGCGAACCATAAACATGGTCAAAGGGTATATCAAAATAACCCTGAATTTGTGCCGAGTGCAAATCCATTGCCAAAACTCGGTTTGCACCAGCTTGGGTAATTAGGTTAGCAACCAGCTTGGCGGTGATTGACTCTCGTCCTGCGGTTTTGCGATCGGCGCGGGCATAGCCATAGTAAGGAATTACTGCCGTTACCTGCCGCGCTGAGGCACGACGACAGGCATCAATCATAATCAGCAATTCCATTAAGTGGTCGTTGACCGGTTGACACGATGGCTGGATTAAATAAACATCACAACCCCGAATCGATTCTTGAATTTGAACGTAAAGTTCTCCATCCGCAAATCTTTTGCGAATCATTGGTCCCAAGTCCATGCCCAAATAACGAGCAACTTCTTGAGACAGCGGTACGTTGGCAGAACCAGAGAACAGCCGCAGGCGATGATTTTCAGTCAGTCCTGTTGCAGTTGGCTGCACTTTTAAACTTGCAGAACTGAGCACAGCAGATCCTCTATGTGCATTCATGGCAATCTTATCATCAGATATTTAGCAGATTTAACCGAGATAGTCAGAGAAAACATTTGTAAGTTTTTTTGAAGCTTTCATAAAAAGTCTCAATATTCCTCCATAAAGCGTTCGCGTTGTCATTTTCAAAGACTTCTGGCAAATCAACCATAGACAGCTTAACTGACATTAAGTTTTTGAACTAGATGCATTATTTAGATGTTTTTGCTTGAGGTAAAAAAAAACCAACTCCTTCGAGGTTGGTTCGGTAGAGCATTTTCCTCTACCCACCTTATTTATAACTGAGCGTCAAGGATTCACACAGAAGAGTGATATCAAAGCAGGCACTCGTTAAGTAGAAACACCTGTGAATAAAAAACACTCGTGGCAATTGAATATTCTATGATACTAGCGGCAAATTTATAAAATGGCAGATTTAATTTAAGCTTTTAAATCTAATTACACATCTCACAGCACTTTAAGTTATAACTCTTGACAAGCTAATATCTGGCGAAAGGGTGAAGAATTTTTAAAGGCAAAAAGCCAGCACAAGTTGGCACAAAACGCTACCGTAGAAAATGACAAATAAACGTAAAAGGATAAGGAACTAGGGACTAGGGACTAGGGACTAGGGACTAGGGACTAGGGGACAAGGAGGACAAGGAGGACAAGGAGGACAAGGAGGACAAGGAGGACAAGGGGGAAATATTTTTTCTTTGTTACCCATTACCCATTACCCATTACCCATTACCCATTACCCATGCCCAATGACGGCAGATGCTCCACTTGGGGAGCCAGCCGCGTGCGGGGGTTCCCCCCGTTGAGCGGACTGGCGTGAGACCCCAAGACCGCACAGCCAAACCTATGCCCCATGCCCAATGCCCCATTACCCAATTAATCGATGATGCAACCACCCATTACTGTTGGTACTGTCCTGCAAAACCGTTATCGCATAATTCAAATTCTCGGTCAGGGGGGATTTGGCAGAACTTATTTGGCAGAAGACCAAAGGCGATTTAATGAACTTTGTGCGATCAAAGAATTAATTCCCACCGCTACTGTCCCTTCTGCTTGGGAGAAAGCACAAGAACTTTTTGCAAGAGAAGCAGCAATTTTATACCAAATTCAACATCCGCAAATACCGCAATTTAGAGAAAGATTTGAACAAGACCAGCGCTTGTTTTTGGTGCAAGATTACGTTGCGGGTAAGACTTACCGCGCAATACTGGATGAGCGCAAGGCTGTTAATCAAACTTTCACAGAAGCGGAAGTTTTGCAACTGATGCGCTCTTTGTTACCAGTTTTAGAGCATATTCACGGCCGCGGGATTATTCACCGGGATATTTCACCGGAAAATATTATTTTGCGAGAAAGCGATCGCCTACCTGTTTTAATTGACTTTGGGGTGGTGAAAGAACTGGCAACTAAATTACAATCTTTAAATGCGTCAACGCCCGTCACCACTGTGGGAAAATTAGGCTACGCGCCGAGCGAGCAAATGCAAACAGGAAGGGCTTACCCCAGTAGTGATTTGTATGCGTTAGCAGTCACAGTGCTAGTTTTGCTGACGGGTAAAGAACCGCAAGAATTATTTGATGAAAATCAATTAACTTGGAATTGGCAAAAGTTGGTAAAAGTCGATCCGCGATTTGCTCAAATATTAAATCGGATGTTGAGTCATTCACCAAGCGATCGCTTTCATAGTGTTGCCGATCTCACCCAAGCTTTACAACTTTTGGCGCAACCAAATCAGGCAAATCCGCCTTTGTCCAACATGCAAACAGTCGCTGTCGGTGGTCGTCCAGATCCAATCCCACCTGTTGCGCCTAAAAGATTAGATCCGGTAATTCCCGATCCGCCCAGCAATTCTATTTTGGATAATCCCTTGGCGCTGGGTGCAATTGGCAGTGCCGTAATTATCTTAGCAGGAGTCGGTTCTTGGGCAATAGTAAGTTCTATCCGCAGTCAACCAAAAACATTAGCACCAGAAGCCCCACCACAAACTTTTCCTTCGCCAGTTATTACAGGTAGTGCTACACCGACACCGACATTTACACCTACACCCACACCCACCAATGTTGAACCTATTGTCACTAATAAACGCCTAACTTTTGTCACTCCAAATCAACTTAATCTTGATGGTACTATCAAAGCAAATGAAACAGTTCAATACAGCTTTTTTGGCAGAAAAGGTTCAAAATTAATTGCATCGCTTTCCCCAGAAAGCAAGAATGTTTTGCTAACAGTTTTATCTCCAAATCGACAAGCAATAGATAATTCGGCACAGCAAGTCACATCTTATCAGGGAATATTGCCTGAAAGTGGCAGATATATTATTCAGTTAACAGCACCAGAAGTACCTGAAAGCAATTATGTCCTTAATGCTGGGTTAGAAAATTTAGAAGCGACACCGACAATCACGCCAACATTAGAACCGACATTTACGCCCACACCAGAGTCTACACCGACACCGACAATCACGCCAACACTGGCACCAACTTTTCCAGCACCACCTGTTAACAATTCGCCTACACTTCCTCCTTTACAGCCGCCGGAGTTTCCGTCTACATCTTCTCCAGAAGAAAATAATAATCCGCCTGTTGAGCAAACTCCTATTCCTAATCGCAATTAATAATATGTGATATGAGAAAAAAAAATGATTAACTAACCGCAGAGAACGCAGAGAACGCATCAGAAAAAAAAGGGAGTTTTGGAAATGATTGAGAATTAGATTTATCATTTCACTTTCATGGTCAAAATTAAATAGGGTAAATTCAGTGCTAATAACTAATAATTTTCAATGAATACATTACTAATTACGGGAACGGATACGGAAGCTGGGAAAACTGTTTTTACAACAGCGTATTCTGCTTATTGGCAAATATATTATCCGCAGCGACGTTTGGGAATTATGAAACCGATTCAATCGGGTGAAGGCGATCGCGAACTTTATCAAAAGCTGTTTTCTTTAGATCAATCTTCTGAAGAAATTACACCTTTGTATTTTCAAGCACCTCTGGCGCCACCGATTGCCGCAGCACGCGAAAATCGAGAAGTAGATTTAAAGCTGGTGTGGCAAACTTTGGAAAAAGTGCGATCGCGTCATGATATTCTTTTAATAGAAGCTTTGGGCGGATTAGGCTCACCCGTAACTTCGGAGTTGACGGTAGCAGATTTAGCAGGGGAATGGCGTTTGCCGACGGTATTGATAGTACCTGTGAAATTGGGAGCGATCGCGCAAGCTGTAGCCAATGTAGCATTAGCTAGACAATCTCGCGTGCATCTAGTTGGTATTGTCCTCAACTGCGTCGAACCGCGAACATCAGCGCAAATTGCCGATTGGACACCACCACAATTGATTCAATCGCTGACTAATACGCCTGTTTTAGGTTGCGTGCCTTACTTAGAAAATACATCTGATTTAGAGAAAATGGCACAAGTAATATCAAATTTAGATTTGGAAACTTTAACTATCTGCTCGTAACGCATCCTACAATCCTTTTATGTCTAATTTGATTAGGTTACTTGTCATATCATGTCCGGGTAATTAGTTATGATTCCCATCGTCAAGAAGCACCCCACCCCTTAATCCCCTCCCCGCTTGCGGGGAGGGGAGACAAAGCTACGCTTTGGCGGGGTGGGGTTCTTTGGGCGATCGTAAGTAATCAAACGGACATGATATCAGTCCGATACTCTTATGATAGATGGTTTAACCAATGGTATCCCACACTTGGAGCAGAATTTGAAATTAGACGGATTATTGTTACCACAATTGGTACATACAAGATGATTTGGAACTGGAGTTGGAGGCTGAGAAGCGCTATTATTAATATTAGTTAAATCAGGTTTAGTTGGTGCGTTATTCCTGTCAATAAACTGAAGATTTGGTACGGTCGTTGATTGAACAGGTACTGACGCCATCTGAGCAAAATGTTCGAGCAGCATTCGATGAACAAAAATGTAACCACCCCCAACTTTTTGTAAAAAAATGCGTTCAGTGCCATAGTCAAGGAAGTGGGCATAGTTGCTGGGGATATAACCTTTACTGTAAAGAATAAAGCGTAAGGTAAAGTGTTGGATGCAGGCTTTACCACCCCCAAAAATTAGCCCAAAAATTAGCCCAAAGTCCAGCCCCAACAATACCCAATTTGGTTTACCGCTTAATAAGCCGATAAAGGCGCCGAATAATCCACCAATTAATCCAATAATCACAGCATTCCTGCCTGAGTTTGAAATGCCCTGATTGGGACTTGTTTTTCTCTCTATTTCTGGACCTCTCAGCCCACCAAGCAACCCCAAAATCAGTGCATCAATTAGCCAATAAATCAGCACCAATCTCTGCACATCCAGGTCTGGTTTAAACAACCAAAGAACCAGTCCCACAATCACCGCTAAAGGCAGTCCATTTAGCAGTCCATTAATTAGAAACTTCCTTGCTTCTTGCCAAGACCATCTCAGAGTTTCAACTGTTTTGATTTCTGTCATCTGCCATAATAAACTCAGCCCGCCAATAGGTACACCAATTTGCAAACTAAGTTGAAAAGACTTACTTTGATCTAGGAATCCGATTAACCCACCAATCAGTCCCCCAAGTAGCCCCCCAATCAGAAAACTTCCAATCCTATAAAGTATTTTTTGAGTCTTAGTCTCGAACCAAGTAGGCTGCAATCCTTCAATTAAAAACATCGTCTGAGAAGTTTGAGACAAACGCTTTGCTAGCCAAATTAGCCAGCGCGTTGCTTGTTCTTTCGGGTATTTCTGTTTAGCTTCCTTGCGGCTAAACATCGTTTCAATATAAGTATTAAACAGATGCCGACGCTGTTCTTCTATCGAGTTTGTTTGGGGTAAGTCTTCAACTAATTTGCCTTCATATGCCAAAGTCATGACGCTGAGAGTCAGGGGAGATTTGGCTAACTCTTGCAGTGCAGTATCTTTTTCAAGTAATGTTCTCAAAGCTTCTAATTGATTGCCAGCACTGTTTAGATATTGCTTAATCTGCTCATCGGTTAATGATTGGACGCAGATAGCACCTTGTAGTTGCAGACGAGTAGAGAGAGCATTATAATCTTGGATGCGGCTACACACGATTATCTCGGTTTGTCCATGCTTTTGCATGAATTCATTCAAGGCTTGAACACAGGCTTCCCGATACTCAGATTTCACCTCATCCAGACCATCCAGCGTCAGTAGCAGTTGTTGCTTTTTAATCCAAGCTTTAGCTAAGGATTTGGAAACTTTATATTGCCTATTCAATTCTTGAACAACCCAATCAGCAATATTTTGCCGCTTATTTGCCCAAGAGGATAAATTAAATACGACTGGAATTGGTCGGCTTAAGTCCTGTTCAGTACGAGTTATCAAATGCTTTGTCAGTGTCAGGAGGGTTGTGGTTTTACCTGCTCCCGGTTCTCCTAATATCAGAAGAGTTCGTCCCTCTCCCATTTGATTGAAGACATCTGTTACCCCAACTCCCGTGGGTAGTGCTTGTCCAGATTTATCAGGCAACTCGTCAATACCAAGATGTTCTACTGCGTCTAATTGCTCTTCCAAACTTAATTCAATCATCACTCTGGTATGCAATGACTTTTCTAAGACACCTTCAATCCAATAGTTTTTAACTTTATTGAGCAAAACCTTACGTTGTTTATACTCCTCTTGAGTAGTGGGTTTTGCTACATCAGATGTCCGACGACCTAAAAAATCAGATATCTGAAAAAGACTTTTATTTACATAAATGACGCTTCCCTGAATGAAGTCACCTTGGATATAATCACCCTGAATTGACTCATTATAATTGCCGCTTCTTATATTAATACTGCGGTTATAAGGCTCTTGATTTGTTGTCATAATATAACCTGCATGAAGTTATTAAATAACAAGAAAAGCAGACGAGTAAATTTTACAGAAAAAATAGAATGTATTAAGGCTTAATTACCCTTAGTTTTCTGCCAATCTTCCAAAGCACCAATGACAAAGCTAGCTGCTGGATGATTGAGCAATTGCCCAAAAGCCTGCACACCACCTGCTTTCGATGCACTAAGTATCCTCTCTACTAAAGAGGGATTATTTTCAATACTCTTAATAGTTTCGGCAGCTACTTGCATTTTACCCAAGGTGGTATCAGTAGAATAAGACTTGTCTAGTTGTTCAAGTAGTTTTTGAATTTCCGCAGCAACTTCAGTCAGGTTTTGTTTTTCACTACTAGCATAATAATTACCTTGGACATAATTGCCTTCAATGCGCTCGTTGTAGTTGCCGCTACCTATGTTGATACTGCGTTTATCAGTCATATCAGATTTTTGTTTTTTATCTGGGGAAATTATTTGATTAGTAGAAAGTCTAATGCCTATATCTTTGTTAATTTTGATGGAGGGAATTAAAGACTGGGGAATGCCATTTAGGTCAATATTATTACAGCCTAGTTGAAAAGCATCCTCATAGTTTCTCCCAGCACCAATCACATCATAAAAGCCTTGGGCAAATTTAATTGCTGCATCATCTCGTATAGAACGCTCCATGCCAATAACGCAATAAATATGCTTATGAATTTCTTCTGCCTGGACTTCTGAATAGCAGGCATTGAGTAGCACACATTCAATTGTGTTTTGAAAACTCTTAAATAAGTCTGTTAGTGATTTTGTACTTACCAATTGCATTTCCCCAGAGTTATTCTCTAAAGCTATACCTCCTGAGGGCGAATTTAAACGGTAAGCTTCGCGCTGTTGTAATTGCCCGGAGTTATTTTTGACAACTATGTTATTATTTGCTGTTGCATGTCCGGAGAAATGCACAATCTGTGGTTCGCAATCTAACAAAGCACGACGCAAATCATCAATCCGAACAGCCCCCTCAGTAATAACTTCAAAATTATCTCGATATTTGGAACGTCTCAACGCTGTTTTTATTTCCCGAATTTCCTCATCTAAACGTAGCCAATCTGTGTTTCTCGGATTGGCTGATAAAATTAGAATTTTTTTCATACTTTTGGATGAAGACAGAATCTACAATAAAATGTATTGATTCTATATCTATGTTGAGTTTTTTTAACCTCAAGCTGTTAAAATCAGTTTGAGTCACACGAATGAGCTTGTACTTAATATAGTACACAGGTTTAACTTGATCAGGACTTACGCACTCCTTCACGGAATAACGAACCGCGAAGGCACGAAGGACACGAAGGAATAAGAGTTGCAGAGAGTTTTTGCGTAAGTCCTGTAAACTAGGAAAATAACATCAGTTAGCCGTGTTAAATTAACCTGTTTAAACAATGATTTCCACGTTCCCCAACGCTCAGAGTGTAAATTTATCTCGCGTCCGCTTGGATATTAGATCGCTACAACCTCAACTGGTAGAATGGCGACGACGACTGCATCAACAACCAGAGTTAGGTTTTCAAGAAAAACTCACTGCTGAGTTTGTTTCACAGAAGTTGCAGGAATGGGGAATTGAGCATGAAACGGGAATTGCTCAAACTGGAATTGTGGCAACAATAAAAGGTGGTAAAATTGATAGTGGGAAAGTGTTGGCAATTCGGGCAGATATGGATGCTTTGCCAATTCAAGAACTCAACGAAGTGCCATATAAATCGCAACATGATGGAGTAATGCACGCTTGCGGTCATGATGGACATACAGCGATCGCTTTAGGCACAGCTTACTATCTGCAATCAAATCGCCAAAACTTCGCCGGACATATAAAAATTATCTTTCAACCAGCGGAAGAAGGACCCGGAGGTGCAAAGCCGATGATTGAAGCTGGGGTACTGAAAAACCCTGATGTGGATGCAATCATCGGTTTGCATTTGTGGAATAATTTGCCTTTGGGAACTGTCGGTGTCCGCGCTGGGGCGTTAATGGCAGCGGTAGAATGCTTTAAATGCACGATTTTGGGCAAAGGTGGACACGGGGCAATGCCTCATCAAACGATTGATTCTATCGTGGTTGCGGCTCAAATTGTCAACGCTTTACAAACCATTGTCTCACGTAACGTCGATCCAATAGATTCGGCGGTGGTGACAGTCGGAGAACTTCACGCAGGAACCAAGCTGAATATTATTCCCGATACAGCTAGGATGAGTGGGACGATACGTTATTTTAAACCTGATTTAAAAGGCTTTTTCCAAAAGCGAATTGAGCAAATTATCGCCGGCGTTTGTCAGAGTCATGGTGCGAGTTATGACTTAGAATACTGGGAACTTTACCCACCAACTATCAACGATGCAGGGATGGCAGAATTTGTGCGATCGCAAGCCGAACAAGTGATAGAAACTCCTCTCGGAGTTGTCCCAGAATGTCAAACAATGGGCGGCGAAGATATGTCATACTTTTTACAAGCTGTTCCCGGTTGTTATTTCTTCCTCGGTTCTGCAAACCCTGCCAAAGACTTAGCTTATCCGCATCATCATCCCCGCTTTGATTTTGACGAAACCGCTTTACCAATGGGTGTAGAAATCTTCGTCCGCTGCGTCGAAAAATTCTTATCGTAGTAAGCGCTGTACTCGCTTTAGTAGGTCGCAAACTTAGGTAAATTTTCCTGGCGCCACTTCGCATCTACTTTTCGATTTGTTCGCAATTCCAAAACCCGAATTCCCTTACTTGGTAGTAAAGTTAAGTTTTGTTGCAACTTCTCCCAAGAAGTAATCAATTCATGCTCTACTCCATAAGTGGCGCACAATTGAGCAAAATCAATATCTTGCGGAGTGGCAAAAAATTCTTCAAATGGCGGGTCAAATTGAGCGATGGGTAACATTTCAAAAATCCCACCGCCATTGTTATTAATTAACACGATGGTTAGATGTCCAACAAACTTATTTCTAATTAAAAAGCCATTCGTATCGTGCAATAAAGATAAATCTCCAGTTAACATGACACTGCTTTGATGACGATGGGCGATTCCTAAAGCAGTGGATAATGTACCATCTATACCATTCGCACCTCGATTAAAATGCGATCGCACTCCTAAATTATTCGGCTTCCAGAAAAATTCTACATCACGAACCGGCATACTGTTGGCGATAAATAGCGGCGTTCCCGCTGGTAGTATTTGTGAAAGCAACCAAGCAGCTTTACTTTCAACTAACTCATTCATTGTCGCCATAGTTTGGTCAACATTTGACCTAACTTGCGCTTCCGCATCACACCAAAGTTGGAGATAGGGAGTGGGAGATGAGGGAGACAAGGGAGAGGGGGGAGAGGGGGGAGACAAGGGAGAGGGGGGAGACAAGGGAGACAAGGGAGATGGGGAAGTGGCAATAATTCCCCCTTGTCCTCCTTGTCCTCCTTGTCCTCCTTGTCCCCCTTGTCCCCCTAGTCCCCCTTGTCCTCCTAGTCCCCCTAGTCCCCCTAGTCCCCCTTGTCCCCCTACTCCCTGCGTTAGCTGTTCAATCGATACTCGTAGGTGGATTGTCTTACCGTGGAGGGGGTCAAGATTTTGGTCGCTAGGGTCAATTATCCAGCGTTTGGCTTGTGTAGTATTTAGCCAGGTACGCAGTTGTTTACTGGTGGGAAGTTCCCCGATTTGAATTACTATTTCTGGTGCTAGCTGCATCGATTGCTGCTGCAAACGCAAAATTAGGTCATAGGTAGATATTAAATAGGGGTTGAGGTCGGCATAATTTCTTACAGGTGAGAGTCCCTCTGCAAGAACCGGAAATTTTAAGGTTTGGGAAAGTTGCGCGATCGCACTACAATATTCTTTTGGCTGCTGCACTTGAGCAACGCCGGCAATTATTATCCCTCGTTGAGATTGTAACCATTCTTGGGGAATGGGGATTGGGGAGTAGGGAGTGGGGGAAAAAGTTGTTATTGCAGAAAAGAATTCTTCTTCTGAAAATTCTACTTGTATATTTGCATCGGGAATTGGTGCGAGGGGGTCGCGAAAGGGTATATTTAAATGTACTGGACCTGGGACAGGGTAGAGCGATCGCTCCCATGCATGAATTACCGTTTGTCGCAGATAAGCTAACATTTGCATATCTGGTGAAGGTAAGGCTAACTCTGTTTGCCAGTTTGGGTAATTTCCATATAGCTTTAATTGGTCTATGGTTTGTCCGGAGTGACAATCTCGCAATTCTTGCGGTCTATCAGCGGTTAATATCAATAAAGGGACGCGACTTTCTCTAGCTTCAATGACTGCTGGGTAAAAGTTTGCTCCTGCGGTTCCCGAACTGCAAATCAATACTACAGGACGTTTGGTTGCTTTAGCTACTCCCAAAGCAAAAAAAGCGGCAGAACGTTCATCGAGAATGGAAATCGCTTCAATATTATATGAAGCTTTGGCAAAGGCGAGTGCTAAAGGTGTGGAACGCGAACCAGGACAAATTACCGCACAAGTCAATCCTAAGCGCAAAAGCGTTTCCGCCAAGATAAAAGCCCAAAGTTGATTAGTATTGTTAAAGGCGATCGGCATTAATTTAAATAAAGGAATGGGCATTGGGCATTGGGCATTGGGCATTGGGCATTGGGCATTGGGCATTGGATAAATTCTTCCTAGTCCCCTAGTCCAAGCGTCCCTAGTCCCCAGTTTCTGACAAAGACAATATTAATTTTAGATTTTGTATGCGAGAATTCACTTTAAAATCCAGAATGCAAAATTCATTTTTAGACTGAAATTTCATGGACTCGATTCATTTAACGGGAATTCGCTGCTATGGCTATACTGGCTATCTGGCTGAGGAACAGGTGTTAGGACAATGGTTTGAGGTGGATGTGAAATTATGGTTAGATATCTCCACAGCGGCTAAAACTGACGCGATTGAAGACACTGTGGATTATCGCAGTGTCATTGCCAAAGTGCAACATCTAGTAAAGACATCTAAGTTTGCTTTGATAGAACGTTTAGTAGCGACGATCGCTGATTCTATTCTCATTGAATGCGATCGCGTTTCAACTGTGCAAGTCACTTTAAGCAAACCCGCTGCACCCATTCCCGACTTTGGCGGCAAAATTACCATTGAACTGACTAGAAGTAAGTCCAACCCATTTTAAAGCGATCGGGCAATTGGGCATTGGGCATTGGGAATTGGGCATTGGGCATTGGGAATTGGGCATTGGGAATTGGGCATTGGGAATTGGGAATTGGGCATTGGGCATTGGGCATTGGGAATTGGGCATTGGGAATTGGGAATTGGGCATTGGGCATTGGGAATTGGGCATTGGGAATTGGGCATTGGGCATTGGTAATAATTCTTTCCCCTTTCCCCCTTCCCCTTTCCCCTTTCCCCTTTCCCCTTTCCCCCTTCCCCTTTCCCCTTTCCCCCTTCCCCTTTCCCCTTTCCCCTTTCCCCTTTCTTTGTGGTTTTATTAACTTTTAAATTATTTTTTATCTGCATACGTAAATACCGCAAAGCATTAGTTTCTTTTTCCTCAAATAGTTACTTAGATATCAAAAACTGCCTTTAACTTTTATAGGACTTATGCACTCATGTCGTCGTCAAAGCTTGAATTTATGTAGGGGCAATTCATGAAGGGTCCCCTACAAGACTTTAGTGGGTGCGTAAGTCCTATTTTAGTAATTTGAGGGCAATTTATCCCACGCATAAATAACTTGATATTAACTGCATGTAAACATACAATTAATACCAAATACTGAGAATCCGCATAGTAACAAAAATTATGGGAATAATTATTCAGCTTTTTTATTAAGGTATGACGCAGTTAGTTTAGAGATTGATTATTATAGGATTATTCTGTTTTGTGATTGCGTTGACACCGACAACATCTGAGCCTTCGCAAATCGGTTATTTTAGCATGGACAGTCCGAAAATCCTAGTTGTTGAGGACGAAAAAGTCCTAGCCGTAGATATTAGAAACAGATTACAAAACTTAGGATACACTGTTCCGGATATCACTGATTCTGGTGAGGAAGCAATAAAAAAGGTAGCAGAAACTCATCCACATTTAGTGTTAATTGATATCTGCTTGTCAGGAAAAATCAATGGAGTGCAAGTGGCAGACATCATTCAGAATAATTTCGACGTACCTGTGTTATATTTGACTGAGTATTCGCAAAAGCCTATATTACATAAACAGCAATTAACTGAACCCTTTAGTTACATTCTTAAACCAATTGCAGAAAGAGACTTACATGTTGCGGTAGAAATGACTCTTTATAAGCACGAGATTGAAAAGAAATTAGAGGAAAAACATCAGCAATTGACTGCAATTATTAATAGTATGGGCTGTGCCGTAGTTGTGACAGATACAAATGGTTGTGTCCAAATTATGAATCCTGTAGCAGAAAAGCTAACGGGATTCAAGCAAAATGAAGCAATTGGTAAAGATTTAACCGAAGTTTTCAATTTGATTGACAAGGAGATGAACGAACCAATTGAAAATTTAGCAAAACTTGCAATAAAAGCGGATGCGGTTTTGAGTTTACCAGAAAACTGTACCCTGATTGCGAAAGATGGCAGACAAATAGCGATTGGGGATAGTGTTGCACCCATCCGCGATGATGATGGGAAAATAACTGGTGCGGTTTTAGTTTGTCAAGACATCAGTAAACGCAAGCACAAAGAAGCGCAACTGCTCCGCAATGCATTTTATGATGGGCTAACAGCACTACCAAATCGCATTTTATTTACAGATAGACTGAGACAAACAATTGAGCGAAGCAAGCGACGCAACGATTACGATTTTGCGGTTTTGTTTTTGGATTTAGACGGCTTTAAAGCAATTAACGATCGCTTTGGGCACTTGATGGGAGATAATTTCTTAGTAGCGATCGCTCGACGATTGGAATTATGCTTGCGTAGTGGTGATACCGTCGCTCGATTTGGGGGTGATGAGTTTGCTATTCTTTTAGAAGAAATTAAAGACGTTAGCGATGCTATCAATATTGCCAAACGCATTCATGAGTCTTTAGCATTGCCACTTAACTTTAATGGACATGACATAATTTGTACAGCCAGTATTGGCATAGCTTTGAGTGGTAGCAAGCATAATGAACCAGAAAGTCTGCTACGAGATGCTGATATTGCCATGTACCGCGCCAAGCACCAAGGTAAGGCTCGTTATGGTATATTTGATGAAGCTATGACTCGTTAGTTAGTTGATAGTTGATGGTTGATAGTTGATGGTTGATAGTTGATGGTTGATAGTTATTGACTCCTAACTTTTAACTCCTAACTTTTAACTCCTAACTCCTAACTTTTAACTTTTGACTAATCCGTAAAAATTCCTGCAAAGCCGCTTGTATTTTTGGCTGCTGAATGTAAGCATCTGCCGCTTCAATCAAAGAGCGTGATATTCTCTTGACTAACATCATCAATATCATCGCTTAAGCGTTTGCCTGTTAATCTATCAAGTTTGAATTGCAACCGCACGCAGACGATTATTCATTATTTGATTGCTGATGTATTCGTAAACATCTGATGAAGCATCTAATAATAAACCAACGAGCGGTTGTGCCCATTGAATTGTACCTTAGTTTTGCGCCTTTTCAAATGGAATAATTTGCGTGCGATCGCCTTTAACAATGGAAAGTATGCTATTTCAATCGCAGTTAGCATTCTTGCTGCAACCAATCCGCGAATTTCTCCACCATCTAAACTCAAAATCCGAAAATGCATATTTAGTGCAAATTATATACAAATATATTTCATAAATTTACATTAATTTTGATAATTGCAAGACCCAGATCCCCGATTTATCGCTCGAAGTCGGGGATGTTGTTTATAATAATTTAATTATGTTAAAAACAAACTATAAATTTTGGTGATGGAAAAAACTGAAAAAGAGAAAATGCTCGCAGGTGAGTTATATTTAGCGACAGATCCAGAATTAAAGAGCGAAAATAAACGCGCATGTCGTCTGTTAAGACAGTACAACTCAACCACAGAAGAACAGCCAGAACAGCGAAGCCAAATTTTGCAAGAATTATTTGGTAAAGTAAGTGAGAAAATTCAAATTGTGCCGCCATTTCACTGCGATTATGGCAGTAATATTTATGTAGGCAACAATTTTTATATGAACTATGGCTGTGTAATTTTAGACTGTAATACAGTTCACATTGGTGATAATGTTTTATGCGCTTCTTACGTCCAAATTTACACAGCTTATCACCCTACAGAACCGGAAATTCGTCTTTCTGGTAGAGAACTTGCTGCCCCAATTAAAATCGGCAATAATGTCTGGATTGGTGGTGGTGTAATTATTTGTCCGGGAGTAACAATAGGTGATAACACTACCATTGGTGCTGGTAGTGTGGTTGTAAAAGATATACCAGAAAATGTCGTAGCTGCGGGAAATCCCTGCCGTATTATTCGGCATCTATCTGAGAATAGGTAATGGGTAATGGGTAATGGGTAATCGGTAATCGGTAATCGGTAATCGGTAATCGGTAATCGGTAATGGGGAATAGGGAATAGGGAATAGGGAATAGGTAATGGAGAATGGGGAATAAAATAATTACCAATTACCCCTTCGGGGTTCTGAAGTCGCTCATGGGGAGCCAGTGCGGTGGACGGGTTCCCCGGCATAAAGCATCTGGCGTGGTAACGAACATGACCGCGCAGGCTCACCAATTACCAATTCCCAATTACCAATTCCCAATTACCAATTCCCAATTCCCAATTACCAATTACCAATTACCAATTACCAATTACCAATTACCAATGCCCAATTTAAAATTTGTATCCTCTGGCTAGCCAATAGTGCCAATCAGCGATCGCTTCTGTGGTTTCGCTATCAGCATCAATCGCTTCTATTTCCGATAGCTTGGCAGTAAACACATCTTCATCTTTACCACCAACGTAAACCACTTCTAACAACATATCACGCTCGCACTCGTCTTCTGGTGCCATTCCCAGCACTTCCACTGTTTTTTCTTCCACGGTGGCTGATTTGCGTGTCTTCTTTTTCCACTTCGCATTAAATGGAACGTTTAAAGTATCGTCGAGATAATAGTACCAACCCATCGCTCGTTCTTCTTTGTCTTCGGCATCGGCAATTATCTCAGTTTCAATGCGCTCCTCGCGGCTTTGGTCTTTTTCAACGCTCGGCATAGAACACCCGATCAAAATGGTTGGACTATAGAATATGGTACTAGAGAGCGATCGCTTGTCAATTCCCTATCTGCTGTCTCACCCAACCACGGAATGAGCGAATCATCGCAATTTCCCCAATATTCAGACTTTCTTGTATAAATCGAGGAATTTCTGTAGTTAAAGGCAAATTAGAAAAAGTCGGGGAAACATCACATTCAACATAAACATTCTCGCGCAGTTGGTAAATCTGCATTACAGGTTCGTTATAACGCCAAACTTCCGGTATACCCAAAGCTTGATAAATTGGCATTCTATCAACAGAAGAACTGGTATAGTCTACCTCGATTACTAAATCAGGTGGTGGATCTTGTGTCAAGTCAAGATTTTGCTTTTGTCTCATCACAAGTTCATTTTGAATGTAAAAACTTGAATCTGGTTCCACACCTCGCAATAAATCTTGACGCTTACAAGTTACTGAACCAGTACTTTTAAGGTTGAGGTTCAGTTCTTCGGCTAAATTATCAATTAGCTTCTCTATTAGCCTTTTGTTATGCTCATGCGGCATTAAAGGTGTCATAATTTCTAGTATTCCTTGGTCATAAGCCAGCCGAGTAGCACGATTATCCCCCATTTCTGCAAGGATGCTTTCAAAAGTCTGCCAACTGATGTTTTGCAGTATGACTCGTTGGGAACTGCTTGCTGCTGTCGTCACCATAGGATTTCACCTCAGTTTTCTACTAAGGTATCAAGGAATTGGCTATAATCAGCAAATTTTTCAGCTAATACAACTTGTGGTAGATGTGAAAAATAGTTTTGCAGTTTATTTTGCCAATGTACTAAATAAAAACTAATTATTGTGGCTAGCATAATAGCATTTTCCGTAGTTTTTGTAGGTATAGCATTGATTGTTTGGGGTACACAGAAAACGGCGACTGCGGCAACATTTAATTATGCACCTTTATTTAATGATGTGGATAGCTACACTACAACAATCTCCGCAAATAATAACTTAGCCGATATCTACTTTCCTAACCCAAAAAACTTGAAAAGTGGCAAATACTCGTTTAGTGTAGCGCTTTTGTTGCAAGGTGCGCTTGTAGATAAATCAAATTACTCAAATTACGCCAGTATAGTAGCTAGCTACGGATTTATTGTGGTTGTACCTAATAACGAACGTTTGGTTCCACAGTTTGGTAAAGCACTTGCACCTCAAACCTCACAAATCGACGCTGTTTTGGCACAAATGATCGCAGAAAACTCGAATCCTACTTCACCTGTGCGGGGCATTGTCAATACACAAAAACTCGCCTTACTCGGTCACTCTTTAGGAGGTTCTGCTGGTCTTTCTGCTATTGCCAATCTTTGCGTTCCGACAGTATGTGAAGGCTCGTTTCAGCGACCGAAGGAACTGGTAGCCGGAGCATTTTTTGGTACAAATCTTCGCAACGAAAACGATGAGTTTATCCCCATTAACAATTCAGGAATTCCCATTGCTTTGTTGCAGGGAACCGTTGATGGCGTAGTGCTTCCCTATAGACCACAGGCAACTTATGATAATATCAAAGACGCTCCTAAGTTGTTGATTAGCATTTTGGGTGCAAACCACTTTGGCATTACAAATACCAATAATCCTTTAGGTGCAGTACCAGACCCTAATAACCCGACAATCGAGCAAAATGTAGCAGTAGAAACTATAGCCCGCTGGAGTGGATTGTTTTTGCGTGCAAGTGTTCTTAATGATAAAAATGCTTTTGATTATATTTATTCTACAGGTGATGTCGATTCAAAAGTGACAGTAATTAGTCAAACTAAACCTATTCCCGAATCATCTTCGGCATTAAGTTTGCTGGTGTTAGGTGCGTGGAGTATCCTGTTGCGAATGAATAAAAAGACAACCAGAGAATCGCAATAAAGATGCTAAGTTTAATTAAGCGATAAGCAAAGCTTAAACCCTTTGGGTTATCGCGCCTCAAACAACTTATACTACTTATAGTATGACTTTGAGTAGGATATGGCTAAAATCTCTATTTCGCTGCCAGATGAACTACGTTCCTTACATCGACCAAAAAGTTGAAAACCGCAGTGCGCTGATTGAATCTCTCTTGCAGCAATGGCAGCAGCAACAAGAAGATGCAGCATTCTTCGGTAGCTTGTGCCTTGGTAGATGAACTTGAATTAGGTTGGGGTAGCGAATGGCAGAACGCAGCAATTACCGAAGTCAATACCTAAGCTTAAATACGGGATAATAAAACTGTGCGCTACTTTTAAAAATTATGACTATCATCGTCTTCGGCAGCATCAACATAGACTTAGTAGCAACAGTACCCCGCTTGCCAATTGCTGGGGAAACGCTGTTAGGAGATAATTTTTTTCTTTCCCCTGGGGGTAAAGGTGCAAATCAAGCCGTAGCATCAGCTAGATTGGGAATTCCTACACAAATGGTAGGACGTGTTGGTGCAGATAATTTTGGTGCAGAACTTCTTAACAATTTGCAAGCTTCTGGCGTACAAACTAATAATATATTCGTTGATGAAACTGTCAGTTCCGGTGTTGCAGTTATCAACGTCGATGTCAAAGGTGAAAATCAAATTATTGTAATTCCTGGTGCAAATAAGCGCGTAAATCACGAAGATATAGAACGATTATCGCACTTATTACCAACAGCAAAAGCGCTACTTTTACAATTTGAAATTCCCATGTCTGCTGTTGTCGCTGCTGCAAAAGCAGCCATAAATGCACAAGTAAGAGTAATTCTCGACCCCGCACCCGCACAAAATGATGTGCCAGATGAACTTTACCGCTTGGTGGATATTATTACACCAAATGAAGTTGAGGCAGGGCAATTAGTCGGTTTTCCGGTGGATGGGGAGGAGTCGGCAGCAAAGGCAGCGGCAGTGTTGTTGCAAAAAGGCGTGAAAAATGCGATCGTCAAATTAGGCGCTAAAGGTGTTTTTTGTGCAACTCCTGAAGAAAGATTTTTTATACCTGCGTTTGCAGTGCAAGCTGTTGACACCGTTGCTGCTGGTGATGCTTTTAACGGTGGTTTAGCCGCAGCGCTTTCTCAAGGACATTCTTTACGCGACTCCGTTATTTGGGGTGCAGCAGCGGGTGCTTTAGCGGCAACGAAATTAGGTGCCCAACCTTCGCTACCGGATAGAGTTACGTTTGATGCGTTTTTGAGGGAGAGGGGAGTGGGGGAGTGGGGGAGTGGGGGACAAGGGGACAAAGGGCGACGGGTGTGGGGACAAGGAGACAAGGGGGAGATAACAACTAACAACTAACAACTAACTCCTAACTCCTAACAACTACCAACTAACAACTAACAACTAACTCCTAATTCCTAACTCCTAACTCCTAACTCCTAACTCCTAACTCCTAACTCCTAACTCCTAACTCCTAACTCCTAACTACTTCCCAATGTCTTCATTCCACAATTCGGGGTTGGTTTCGATAAATTCACTCATCATTTGTTCGCATTCATCCAGATTCAAATCAATAACTTCGACACCGTGGGATACCATAAATTCTTTCGCACCAGGAAAGGTTCTAGATTCGCCGGCGATGACTTTTTTGATGCCAAATTGTACCACTGCCCCAGCGCACAAATAGCACGGCATTAAGGTTGAATAGAGTGTTGTACCTCTGTAGCTGCCAATTCTGCCGGCGTTGCGGAGACAATCAATTTCGGCATGGGTGACAGGATCGCTGTCTTGTACGCGCTTGTTGTGTCCTCTGCCGACGATTTTGCCATCTTTGATGAGAATGGAACCGATGGGAATTCCACCTTCTTGTCTACCTTGTTTTGCTTCGGTTATGGCAGCTTGCATAAATTCATCCATTTGTTAATTCTCCTACTTATGTCTAAACAACTCGTTTTAATGGATCACGATGGTGGTGTTGATGATTATCTAGCAACTATGCTGCTGATGACGATGGATCATATCCAACTTTTGGGTGTCGTCGTCACTCCCGCTGATTGCTATGCTGAACCTGCTGTCAGCGCTACACGCAAAATTCTCGATTTGATGGAATCTTCTCATATCCCGGTAGCTCTCAGCACTGTGCGCGGTATTAATCCTTTCCCCCGTCTCTACCGTCGTGATTCGTTTATTGTCGATCATCTGCCGATTCTCAATCAAAACGAAACAATTAGCACACCTCTGCTTGCACAACCAGGTCAAGATTTCATGATACAAGTGTTGCGTGATGCACCATTACCAGTAACGTTGATGGTAACGGGTCCTTTGACGACAGTTGCAGTAGCGTTAGATAAAGCACCAGAAATTGAAGCGAAAATTCAGAAGATTGTCTGGATGGGTGGTGCATTAAATGTTGGTGGTAATGTTGAAAAAAGTTTGGAAGCAGGACAAGACGGTTCAGCTGAATGGAATGTTTATTGGGATCCCATTTCCGCAGCGCGAGTATGGGAAAGTCAAATTGAAATTATCATGTGTCCTTTAGATTTAACTAACAATGTACCTGTTACATCTGAGGTTGTTTACAAAATGGGACGACAACGCCATTATCCCATCTCGGATTTGGCAGGACAATGTTATGCGTTAGTTATTCCCCAAGATTATTATTTTTGGGATGTGTTAGCAACAGCTTATCTCGCTCATCCAGAGTTTTATCAACTGCGCGAGTGGGAAACAGAAATTGTCACAACTGGTTTAAGTCAAGGACGTACTAAAGTAGTATCTGGAGGTCGGAAAATTTCGGCAATGGATAAAGTTGATAAAGAGGCTTTTTACAATTACATTTTACAGCAGTGGGCGCGATAGAGTAGAGACGTTCCAGTGGAACGTCTGTACAAAAGATTTTGTAGGGTGCGTTACACTACGTTAACGCACCTTCCTTAGTTTAGTATTTTTTTCAACGCAGAGGGTAGCGGAGGTAAGCGCACTCGTAACGCAGAGTTTTGATTTCAATTTTCGCGCTCATTCCTGTTTAAATAATTCAAACCCAAGAAAAGGGCAGCAACGCTACCTGAAACTGAAATTTGCCCTTGGGTAATTTTCTCTATTACTGATTCTACCGGAATCAATACAACTTCAATTTCTTCTGTAATATCTAAATTTTGCTCTCCGATTTTTCTGACATTCTCTGCTATAAATAAATGTATTTTATTCGTATCTTTAACCGGATTATCGTATAAAGTAGCTAATTTTATAACTTTTTCGGCTGTATAACCTGTTTCTTCTTTAAGTTCTCTGATTGCCGCTGTTTCTGCACTTTCATATGTTGCATCAAAACCTCCAGCAGGTAGTTCTAACAATATTTCACCTACTCCATGTCTGTATTGCCGTACAAAAACAATTTCTTGATTGCTGGTGATAGGTAAAATTAAGGCAATTTCTGGTCTAACAATTACAAAAAAATCATCTATTATTTTACCATTTGGCAATTCTATCTCATCTTGTCTGACCTGGCACCAAAAATTATCTAAGACCATTTTTGATTGCAAGATTTTCCATTTTTTTAATTTGTGCATAAAAGGGACGCTTGGATTAGGGACTAGGGACTAGGGAAGAATTTTGCTTGTGATTGGTGTTGTTTTAAGCAAATTAACGCGCGTTGCATTAGCCTAGTTTTTAATAAAAGAAAATATATATGAATTTTTAGTAAATAATTGTAAAAAAGTATAACAGAGACGTTAGAGAATTTAAAGTTTGCATCTACACTGTTTTTACCTTTGCTTAATATTAAGCATAATTATGCAAATTGAGGTAAAAACATTTACTGTTAATAAACGCTTTCCCTTAACGATCGCTCGCGGAACTACGGCACAGACGACGAATGTTTGGGTCAAAATTTCCCAAGATAATATCGAGGGTTGGGGGGAAGCGTCACCGTTTAGTGTCGGTACTAATCCGCAATCAACGGAGATAATTAAAAATGCTTTGCTGCAAGTTGCACCAATGTTGCAAGCATACAATCCCTTGCAGCGATCGCCAATTGAGCAACTGTTAACCAAAGTCGGTATTCCTTCCGCAGCTAAAGCAGCGCTGGATGTGGCGATGCACGATTGGCTGGGCAAACATGTAAAATTACCACTGTGGCAACTCTGGGGACTTGACAAAAACGCCATTGTACCCACTTCGGTGACAATTGGGATTAATACGCCGGAAGGGGCAAGAGCAAGGGCGCGAGACTGGTTACAATTTACTGATGTCCGTATTCTCAAAGTAAAGTTAGGTAATCCCGATGGCATTGTTGCAGATCGAAAAATGCTGATGGCAGTGCGTGAAGAAGCACCCAATTTAGAATTGTACGTTGATGCAAATGGGGGTTGGAGTTTGTCAGATGCTGTTGATATGTGCATCTTTTTGGCTGATTTGGGTGTAAAGTATGTGGAACAACCACTTCCACGAGGACAAGAAAAAAGTTTACCAGAATTGAAGCAGCATTCTCCTTTGCCAATCTTTGTTGATGAAAGTTGCTTTACTAGCGCTGATATTCCTCATCTGGCAGACTGCGTGGATGGTGTTAATATCAAGCTAATGAAATCAGGTGGTTTAAGCGAAGCGATGCGGATGGTACATACAGCGCGTGCTTTAGGATTGCAAGTGATGTTTGGCTGTTATTCTGACAGTACGTTAGCGAATACAGCAGCAGCACAGCTTGCACCGTTAGCTGATTATTTAGACTTAGACAGTCATCTTAACTTAATCGATGACCCCTTCACGGGTGCGATCGCTCTTGACGGAAAAATTTTACCGAACGATTTACCAGGTTTGGGGGTACAATACAGTGCGTTTACCGCTTGATCGACGGATAGCGATTCTGCTGCATGACGGAATCAAAGGAACTCATGGCAAAACAGGGCTGTCACTTTTACGCTACAGTGAAGCTTCAATTGTCGCCGCTATCGATCGCACCTGTGCAGGGCAATCTTTACCGGAATTAACGCGCATTAAGCGAGATGTTCCAATTGTCGCATCAGTTGCCGCTGCATTACAATATCAACCGGAAGTTTTGGTAATTGGTATTGCCCCCCAAGGCGGTATATTACCAGATGATTATTGGCATGATATCAAAGATGCGTTAATGTCCGGCATGTCATTGGTAAACGGTTTGCACACACCATTGGCAAACATGCCAGATTTAAAAGCACTGCTGAAACCAGGACAATTAATTTGGGATGTGCGAAAAGAACCACCGAATTTAGGTGTTGCTACTGCCTTGGCACGCACCCTTCCTTGCCGGCGAGTGTTGACTGTGGGAACTGATATGGCAGTCGGTAAAATGTCTACAAGCATACAATTACATTGGGCATCACGTTTGCGAAATTGGCGTTCTAAGTTTCTCCCAACCGGTCAAACTGGTTTGATGTTAGAAGGTGATGGTGTGCCATTAGATGCCGTGCGGGTAGACTTTGCCGCCGGTGCGGTGGAACAGATGGTGATGCGCTTCGGCAAAAATTACGACATTTTGCATATTGAAGGACAAGGTTCGCTATTACACCCTAGTTCTACAGCAACATTGCCCTTAATACGCGGTTCGCAACCAACACAAATGATATTGGTACATCGTGCCGGACAAACTCATGTGATGGATAATGTACCAATTCCGCCTTTACCAGAGGTGATTAAGCTGTATGAAATAGTTGCCAGTGCAGGTGGTGCTTTTGCGTCCGTGCCTGTGGTGGGTGTAGCACTGAATACAGGGCATTTGGATGAGTCAGCAGCAAAAGAAGCGATCGCTCAAGTACAATCAGAAACGAACCTACCTTGCACAGATCCAATTCGCTTTGATGCAGGTTTGTTATTAGATGCGATCGTGCGTGGGTAATCATCTGCTGAATAAATTTCGCAAAAAATAGTACAATAATACTATGAAGCGATAAGCGTGCCGAGTTGGCAGAGGTTTTGAGGCAGTAGAGGAGGTAAACTATGGCTTATACAACAGCAAGAGCGATCGCCGATTACTTCATCTGGCTAGCTAACGAAACAGGTTCGTATATCAGCAACCTGAAACTGCAAAAACTTGTTTATTATGCTCAAGCTTGGTATCTTGCTCTTTATGGACAACCTCTGTTTGATGAAGATTTTGAAGCATGGATTCATGGACCTGTTATTCCTGAGTTATATCAAGAATACAAAAACTTTGGGTGGAAACCAATCTTAAAGGATGTTGAACCACCAGATTTTTCGGAAGAAATTCGCGATTTCTTGGAAGAATTGACAGAAGTCTATTTTGGGTGCGATGCTTTTGAACTAGAGCAGATGACTCATAATGAAGATCCTTGGATTCAAGCTAGAGGAAATCTTTCTTTGGATGCACCTTGCAGGGCGATAATTTCTAAAGCATCAATGAAAGACTATTACAAAACTCGTGCCGAAGAAAATCAAGAAACTTGAATCAAAACAGGCTTCATCTTCATCTAGGATAAAACCTACAAAAGTAAAGCCTCCTCAAGGAATTAGTTTTTCGTACAGGTACTTCAAAGACGACAACGAGAAGTTTTTGATTAGCAACAAGGATGCACGATATTTAGAAGCGCTAATTCAGAGACTGCGCGATTTGTCAAGTATGACAGTTAATGAAATTACTGTTATAAATGCCAAACGTTTGCGATGCCATGCAATAGACTGGGATAGAACTACTGAAACTTGCTTTGGTCTTCCTAATGAAGAGCAGCTGGTAGATACGCCATATCAGTTTCAACTTTCATCAAACGAGCATGGTAGAGTTCACGGATTCTTTATCGAAAACGTCTTTTACATTGTTTGGTTAGATCCAGATCATAGACTTTACTCTTAATTCACCTTGTAAAACAAAGCGCGATCGCCTAATAGTTGCTGCACACCCATACCTTTCTAAAACTGCATAATTTGATGGTGCTTACAACTATTCTAAATACAGAAGGAAAGCTCATTCATACTTAACTTCTGTTGGTGCGTCCGGGGGAGGGAACGGAGGATACGCGACGACTAGCGACAAAAGCCGAATTGGGTGAAGCAAGCTGGGAATTAGTAAAACAGTTGGCAGATAACCGATTAGTAGTCACCAGTCAAAATGCTGCTAACCAAGAAACTGTGGAAGTTGTCCATGAAGCGTTGATCCGTAATTGGGGTGAATTTCGGCAATGGATGAATGCAGACCGTAGCTTTCGGGCTTGGCAAGAGCGATTAAGGGGAGGAATGTATCAATGGCAACAAACGCAACGGGATGAAGGGGCGTTGTTGCGGGGTGCAGCGTTGGCGGAGGCCGAAGAAAAGCTGAAACAACGTCGAGAGAACCTTAGCGAAGGTGAGCAAGAATTTATTCGAGCTAGTGTGGAAGTGCGCGAAAGGGAGAAGCAGGAGCAGGAACGCAGGCAGCAGTACGAATTGTCGTTAGAACGACAAGCACGATATCGGCTGCAATGGTTGGTAGCTGTTTTAACTGCTAGCGAAGTTAGAAACCTCAGACCGTCGTAAAATTGACAATGCCTTTGCTGATGCCCAGGAGGAGCTAAACAAGCCACAGCCAGATAAAGATGAGGTGGGTGATGCATTAAACCGAGCGTTGAAATATGCCCAGAAAGCCGAAGGGTTTGCCTCTGCGATGGAAAAACTTCAGCCCCACTTAGCTAAAACTACTGCTTGGCTAGGTGATAATTGGCACAAATTATTGAGTATAGTTGGTTTAACAATTTAAGTTTTGACTTTTGACTATATACCACAAAACTTTTTTGCAAGAGGATTTTGCTTTAAGTCTCACGCAAAGTCGCTAAGAAGAACTTTGTGTTTGCGTGAAATTTTTAATGATATAGCGATCGCACTATACATATTGATGTCAATCCTAATACATTTAAACAAAGAAGCATCACATAGGTTGACATCACCATGAAACGACGCTGGAAGTCTCTATTGCTAGCTTGGAATTGGGTACTGCTGTCATTAGGTACATCAATATTGATTATCCTGACGCAACCTATTTCACCCGTTCCCGCACAACAACCACCTGCATCCACAGCAAAGCCCACATCTTCCCCAGAAGCTACACCAAAACCTACACCTTCCCCAGAAACCACCGACAAAAAGCCATCTGAGGCAGCAGAACCCCCACCCACTCCCGAAGAACTCGCTCGGCGGCAAAAACTGATGGAAGGAGATAAGCTTTATCTAGCGGGAAATCTCCCAGAAGCGGAAAGAATGTATCGTCTTGCGAAAGCACCTTTCACGACAAAATTAAAAAATCAACAACGCAAACCCGCTATAATCGATCCAGCACAACTTTCCCCAGCAGGTAAGGTATACTGGCGGGAAGCCGAAGCCGGAATCGCAAGTAAGCTGCAAACTAGAACATTAGTACCACTGCAACTATTAGTTGAACAAGTTCCCGAATTTATCCCCGGTCATATAAAATACGCTGAAATCCTCAAACAATACGGTGATAATAAAAAAGCATTAGCTGTATTGGACAGAGCTGCAACGCTGTATCCGAATCAACCAGACTTAATTAAAGTCAGAGTTGCAGCACTTGCAGATGCGAAAAAATGGATGGAAGCTTCTTTAGCAGCGCGTCAATTTGCGATTCTCAATCCCAACGATCCGCAAGCACCAGAATTTAAAAAATTAGCTGACGACAATCTCAAACGTTATAAATCGCATATCCGCGCCGAAGTCAGAGGTAACACGATCGCCAACATCATAACTGGTGCATTAGGTTACGCTGTCACTGGCAGCCTGCTCGGTCCATTTTCTGCCCTAGATTCTACCATAATGTTGCTACAAGGGGAAGGAGCGATCGGTGAATCTGTAGCCAAGCAAGCAAAAAAACAACTGAAATTAATTAATGATGAAACCGTTGTTAAATACGTTGATGAAATCGGGCAGAAACTAGTTAAGGTGTCAGGAAGGGAAGAGTTTAAATACGAGTTCTTTGTCATCCCCCTCGAAGACCTTAACGCCTTTGCGCTACCGGGAGGCAAAATCTTCATTAATGCGGGTGCGATCGTTAAAGCCAATTCTGAAGCGGAATTAGCCGGGTTAATCGGTCACGAATTATCCCACGTCGTCCTTTCCCACGGCTTTCAACTAGTTACCCAAGGCAACTTAATTTCCAACGTCACTCAATATTTACCACTTGGCGGCACCATCGGTCAACTCTTTGGACTTAGCTACAGCCGCGATATGGAACGTCAAGCAGATAACCTCGGTACACGCTTGATAGCTACCAGCGGCTATGCTTCTGATGGTTTGCGTAACTTAATGGCGACGTTAGAAAAACAACAGAAAAACGTTCCACCTACTTGGTTATCTTCTCACCCAGGCGGTTCTGAGCGAGTTAGCTATTTAGAAAGCTTAATTTCTGACACTGGCTATAACCGCTATGCTTATGAAGGAGTAGGGCGTCACCAAGAAATTAAAGAACGGGTAAAGCAACTACTCAAAGAGAAAAAAGAACGTGAAGAACAAAAAAAGAAGCCAAATGATGAATCAAAAAAATAAATTCTTCGTCATTTGAACTATCAACTCCCTAACCACTGTTCTGTTGAGGATGATTTATGTCATCAAAAACCTTTAAATTTCTGTTTTTTGGCAGTTTGAGTTTATCGCTCTTACTGGGCAATACCGCAGCATTTGCTCAATACAGTAACACAACTACCAGAACCACCACAACTACTTCCGATGGCGTTGTCGTACCCACAACATCAACAGGTGGTTCAATACCATCTAATGGCACATCCAGACCAATAGACAACTCAACAGGTATACCAAATTACCCCAGCGTTAACGAGATTGCTCGGTTTAACTGTCAGCCATATAACGGTCAGTATACCGTAATGTATCAACCACAAAGTCAACCAAATCAATATTTTCCGTGGGCAGCACCGGGAACATTAGGTGGTGGTTGGAATTCGCAAGCTCGTTGTAATGCGATCGCCAGTCGTTTAGAATCTTACCGTCAAGATGGCTTATTAGAACTGCAAACAGCCGTAGAAAATAACCAGAACACAATCTGCGTCACCACCGAAGCTAATCCATCCTGTCGAATTGTCCTGACAGTACCTCCGGGAAGAGATGCCTATGATGTACGCAATAACGTCTTCCAAAATCTGGTTTCCGCCGACAATGGACAATACACCACAGCCGTCAACACTTACACTAGTCGGGGTAACGGAGCGAACGATTTATACAACTTAGGTCGGACACTTCTCGGTAGTGGCAATAGCCGCACTAATAATCTCGCATCTTCTAAAGCCGGAATCAATCTTAAACCATTCCTAGACCCCAAAGATGGCGGTACTGCTACTGGTTTGCGGAATGGCGTCGCACGTCAAGGTAATCCTCAAAGGTTGAATCCTCGTAATTTCCGTTAATTGATTGTTTTTGCCTTAAAACCTCAAATATCTCCCTCATATCCCTCCTTTTTCCGGGGGGATATTTTTTATTCAGGACTTACGCTCTTAGACCTCCCAAACTCTTATTCCTCTGTGTTCTCTGCGTACTCTGCGGTTCGTTTTTCCATAATTATCCGTAAGTCCTGTTATTCTCTCCTGAGAATAATAACCTTGTTACAAAAGTTGGAATAAGGCGAAAGGGCAAAGGTTAAAAAGTTTAAATTTATCATAACGTTCAATCACTCTATCTTTCCATTACTCAATCTTGCTGCCAGCCAATTACGAAAGTTGGCATGATAGAAACTGTAATTAGTTTTTGTGTCTATTCGCTGTTGCACTAAGAACTCAAGCCAATTTTCCAGCACTTCTTCGACTTCGTATTCATCTTCATCAATTATTTGAGCGATCGCACTCGCTGACATCCCTCCCTTAGACGCAGATGTTAAGACGCGAAGCACTTTCAACGCAACATCAGACAAACCCTCTTGTTTCATTTTCTGCCAATGCTGGATAAGCGATCGCTGGCAAAACACAGCGCAAATACATAAAATTATTTTCGCTTTTTGTGGCTACTTCTTCCACAAAGTCAGGATTAGAGAGATTTTGCTTTTCAATCCACTGACTCAAACCGTCTTTATATTCTGCATCATTAAACAATAGCCAAATATACTCTTTCACATCCTGACTACTCCTTTGGGGATAGTCTCTTAAGTCCAACTCCTGGGTGGGAACGCTGGGGGAAACATTCAACCTTTTCTCATTCTGGTTATAAGGTCTTCTTGTCAGCAGAAAGTAAACGTTTTCTGGAAAAATAGTAGGTAAATATAAAAGGTTCCCGGTCGATTCATGGTCAACTTCATCCAATGCATCAACAACAATTACCAAGCGTTCACGAGCAGTAATTTTTTCGCTAGCTTTGGTCAACAAAGTTGATAAATCAGCATCTGCTGCATCCTGCAACTGGTAACGATTCATCAATTGTTGGCGGATTTTTTTCAAAAACAATTCCGGGCGATTCATCCCCTCAGCACGAATATTAAAAAAGCAAATAGCTTCTGGATTCTCTAATACGTACTTGGCTGAAATGGCACTTTTCCCCATCCCGGCATCACCCACGACAGTGAAGTAGCCATTAGGGTTGTTGCTGAAGAACTTTTCAATAGCATCAAAGACGAATTTCCTACCACGGAATGACTCTGTTTTATCTTTAATTAATCGCTCAAATTCAGATGGAATTTGCTGCGGATACCAATCTTTGGGGTCAACTATATCAGTTGGTTTAATATTTAAAACTTCTGCAATCTTTTTAACTTGCCATCTTTCAATCCCATTCGGGCAGTCTTTTGTCCCTAATAAACGTTTAATTGTGTCAATAGAAACTTTTGCTTTTTCTGCAACTCATGAACTTCAATATTTTTTCCAAACCCCAACCCAACAATAACGATGCTGCACAAGAAACAGAACAAAAAATAATAGAAGAATTACTACGCCAAGCGCGTCTCACCTTTAATCTTGCTTTAGGCGTAACCGCAGCATCTGCGATAATGACATTAACTGGTGTGGGACTACTCTATTTAAATAAAGTACCAGAAGCCAGCCTCACCGCAGGTGCAGGAATTCTTGCCAGTATTAGCAGCGTTCAGTTTGCCAAAGATGCAAAGGAAGAACTGCACGAGATTATAGACAATTTGCCGAAATAACGGCAAAGATGGGGATGGATGCCTCTTCGGGCTTAATATAGTGGTGTGCGATCGCACCCCGCTATCTAAAACTACAACAGCATAAAGGCGATGTCTGACGACAAGCCATAAAGCTTGGTGCAGTCGCTCATGGGGAGCCAGTGCGGTGGACGGGTTCCCCGGCATAAAGCATCTGGCGTGGTAACGAACAAGACCGCGCTGCTTCACCGCTCCTTTGTCTACGCTCAACTCAGCTAAATTGTCTAATAAAGAGACGCTTTTTAAAGCGGCAAAACATGATTCATTGTTACAATACGACCATTCCCCAACTTATTAAGACACAACTATGATTACTCAAATGATGGTTCAACCCTCATCCTGGGTAGAGTCTGGAATTAAAATTAGTAAAGTAAGAAATTTGCATCTATTCAAGTTTACTGATGAACTACAGTCTCAGCTTGAAGAACTTTCTCTTAATAAAAAAGCTGGAACACTGACTTCAGAACAAGAAGCTGAACTAGCAGGAATATTAGAACTTGATAGAATTTTTACTTTGCTAAATGCCAGAATAATTGCTGAGTCATGACAGTTAATGATGCAACTAGAAAATTAGTTAGAGAAAGAGCGAAATACCTTTGCGAATACTGTCATTCTTTAGAAGAAGCAAGTGCGGCTCAGTTTTCTATTGATCATATTGTTCCGCAGTCTCTTAGTGGTTCGGATGACGCTGATAATTTGGCACTAGCATGTCAACGTTGTAACGGATATCGTTATAATTTCACAACTGGCATTGACCCAGAAACAGGAGAAATGATTTCTTTATTTAATCCTCGTAAGCAAAAGTGGTCTGATAACTTTATATGGTCAGCAGATGGCTTAACAATTTTCGGCATTACTCCTACAGGACGAGCTACTTGTAATCGTTTAGACCTTAATGATGAGCGTCACAATGAAGGTTCTATTTTAAAAGCGCGTCGTCTCTGGATAAAAGGTGGTTGGCATCCACCAAGCGAAGATCCACGACAAGAAAGTTAGGTTTGAAAAGTTACTCAGTGAACAGCTTTTAAAAGCGGGCTGACTTTAGCGCTTCAGCGCTAACTACATTAAAGAATCACAGATTATTATCTGTGTCCATCTGTGCTTTAATCTTTAAAAATCCCTAATCCCTAACCCCTATATGAACCCCCAACGCATCGAACCCAACCCCGGACAAGAATCAGTTTGGGATTATCCTCGTCCCCCTCGCTTAGAGGACACAACCAAACACATCCAAATCATCTTTAATGATGTGACTATTGTAGATACCCACAGCGCTAAACGTGTTTTAGAAACCAGCCATCCACCCAGTTACTACATTCCTCCTGCGGATATCAAAATGGAATACCTCCTTTTGACACCGCGTTCTAGCTTTTGTGAATGGAAGGGAAGTGCCGGTTACTACAATATCCGCGTGGGTGAGAAAGAAGTGCAAAATGCTGCTTGGTTTTACCCTGAACCTACACCAGAGTTTGCATCTATCAAAGATTATGTAGCTTTTTACGTCCACTTAATGGATGCGTGCTACGTTGATGGCGAAAAAGTACAACCGCAACCAGGTAACTTTTATGGGGGTTGGATTACCAGCGATATTGTCGGACCTTTCAAAGGTGGCGCCGGCACTTGGGGATGGTGAGAAATTGCCTTCAAAATAATTACAGCAGGAGGCGCGGAGTTTGGAGTTTGGAGTTTAGAGTTATATAATGTCGGCTTAAATACAAGTCAATTGCGATCGCCACTTTTTATCCAAAGTAGAGACAATTCATGAATTCTCTCTACCCCATTTTTACTCAATTGTCTATTTAATTGCTTTCCTGCTGTATTTTTGAGAATTTTGACTTTCGTGGGTGCGAAAGTCAAAATATTTCTGTAGGAGCAAAAGAACTGTCAGTTGCCAATGTGCTTAAATCTTCAATGTTAATCAGCATCGTGTTACACATTTCGTCTAAAGGTAAGTTATGCAAAGCACGAGCAAAAGGATTTTCAATTTCAATTCCAATTTGTTCAATGCCAAACAAAGTAAAACTAATCAAAGCTACAACTAAACCTGTTGCCCAATTTAAATCTTTGACTAATTGAAATGGTAATGATAAACAGTAAATTAACAACAACTGTTTCAAATGAATAGCATAAGGTAGAGGCATTGGTGTTTGTAAGATTCGCTCACAACTACTAAAAGCATCTATAATATTATCTATTAAATGCTGCAAAGCTGTTACCTGAACAGGATTAACACGTTGGCGTCGATGTTGCTTCTGCAAAAAATCACTTACCCAAAAAGCAATTTCTAAAGGAGGAGTTCTACGACTTTGAAGAACAAAATACTCGGATGGGGACATCAATCCTTGTAACTCTGGGTTTATCGGTTCTTGTCGCAGATACAATTTTGTGGCAATTGTAAACGCAACTATTAACCGCAAAGCGGCAATTTTATGTTCTCTATCTTTTGGTCCTTGTTCTTCAATTACGATCCAAATTTGACGAGCTAAATTCCGAACATTGATAACTAAATTTCCCCAGCACTTTCGACCTTCCCAGAAACGTTCATAAGCTGTGTTAGTGCGGAAAACTAATAGTAGACCCAGGACAATACTCGGAACTAAAGCACTCAAAATAGGCAAAGAGACAGGTAATCCCAAATAATAAAGAAGCGAAATAAAAATGCCAAATACACCAGACCCAAGAACCTGGGGCATTATTTTGGGAATCACAGACTGTCTTAACTGAAAAGCAACTCTAAACCAGTTGACTTTTTTTGTACTCATTGAACTTTACCAGAGCATATTATACCAATTCTGTGTGAAGGTGAGAATTTACAAATAAAATCAGTTTAACAACCGTCCCACAGAAATTATGATACTGGGAAACGCCAAAGGATTTACTTCGCCATTACTTAGTGTTACTTCAGATGTATAATCGCCATCATTGGGATTGCGGAAAATTTTGAGGAGGCGATTTTTTAAATCCACAACCCAATATTCTGGTATTTCCGCTAAAGCATAAGCTTTTCGCTTTGCATCTAAATCTTTACTCAAGCTGGTGTTAGAATATTCAATTAACCAAAAAATATTTTCCGGGTAAGGGTGACGGGTTCGATATAGTGCCCGCAAAGGTTGCACGATCGCCAAATCTGGTTCGGGTTCGGAAGCCATCAAGGGTAATGTAATCGGCTTTGCATCGCGCACGAGAACTTTTTCTCCTAGCACAGATCGCAGATAGTCCGCACCATCGGTACTTAGTTGAGCATGTTCTGGACCCTCTGGAGGCATTTCAACGACTTCCCCGTTTAATAGTTCAACGTGACGTTCACAAAGAAGACCAACTTCAACCATGCGGTGATACTCGTCTAGCGTCCATTTAGCTGTAGTAAGTGTCATTGCCGGTCTTACCTTAGTCGAGAGGTTTTATAAATATTCTGGGCGTTGCTGATTTCAAGTATGAATTTGCCTCACGCAGAGGAGCCAGTGCGTTGCGCGGGTTCCCAAGGCAGCGCGTTGCGGAGCCAGTGCGTTGGACGGGTTTCCCGGCTTGAAGCACCTGGCGTTGGGGTTCCCCCCGTTGTAGCGACTGCCGCCGCGTTGTAGCAACTGGCGTCGCGCACTCGTAGCAGAGAATAAGAGTTTGAATTACGGACTTTTTGAATTTCATACCTCAATTCAGCAACGCCATATTCTGCGTTTATATTCTATTGAAGCGTGCTTTTTACTCGTTTCGTTTGCTGGTTTATCTCCATAACTTGGCTAAAAAGTATAAAATTAAACAATTTTTACAAATTACGTAAGTGGTATTCTAATAATCTTGTCGCACCCCACCTCGCACAGGTTTAATTTCCGAAGGGTCAGAGAATGGATCGGTGCCACCACTCCAGTTAAAGTCGCTAATTCTAAAGCTGATACCACCTAATTCCAACACTGGGTTATAACGCAAGGTGATTCCGTAGGTGCGGCGGTTATATTCTACGATGTAGTCGGTGCTACTGCGTTCGCCTGTGTCTAAGTTGATTGAGGTTTGAAAACCAAGGCTAAATGGTCCGTAGATTTGCTGAGAAATTCCCGCATTAAGTACTCTGTTATCAACAGCGCGATCGAACAAAAATGGCGATGCTCCGCTAAATATACCTTGGGAATAACTGACATTAAAGGCGGTATAATCAAAGGCAGGTCGAGAGAAATGTCCAAACTGTCCGCGCAAGCCAACTGTGGCAATCAAGGTGTTTTGACTATCACCGCTGCTGTAATAACTGCTTGTGCCGGTTACGTCCCCAAATGCTTGTATGTAGGGAACTATCGGGTTTGGAGTGTAACGCAATCCTTCTGTGGGGGTGGGTGGTAATCCTTTACCTTGCCACAGTGTAATCCCACCATCAACGGTAGCACTACCTTGGACGCGCCCTAAAGAGATGCGGTTGTTGTCTCGCCGTGTTTCGAGTAAGTCAAGCCGATCGCTATTCGCGTTAATATATTGAGCGCCACCTTGATATCTTAAGTTAAAACCAGTTGTACCTAAAGGAATTCTCGGAGAAGTAACAACTGCACCAAGGCTACTTTGAACGGTTTGAAAACCGAGGGTGCCGTTGTAAAGACGATCGCGATAGCTGTATTCTAAATTCAATATATGAGGATTTTGATCGCCTAATTCTTGCCGCAATCGCAAACTCGCCCGCAAATTATCTTCCACTGTCCCCAAATCCAAGCTGGTTAATATCCCAGAACCCTCAACTGTAGTCTTCGGACTTAAAGTAGCAGCCAATTTTGTTTTCAAACCAAACAACGCTGCAAAGCTATCAGTACCACCTATAGCTTTTTGCGCGAAAAACTGCGGTGTGACGCTAAAACGTACCCCTTCTGTGTTAAAGGGTTGGAAAGAACGCTCAATAAACACACCACCGCGTTGATTACCATCAAAGCCGACAGAGACAATCGCTGGAGTTACATCGCGTTCTCGGCGGTCGATTGTCTGCCGATCTACGGGGATGGGTAATGTTGTTCTTTGATCTAATACTAAACGCTGACGCTCTGTTTTAATGCTGTCTACTAAGGGTGACTCTCGCGTTAAAGTGACTTTATCGGCACGTAACTCTAGTTCTGGGGGCGAAAATGGATCGTTGGTGAAGCGGACATTTCTCGCTTGCCAGCCTCGCGGATAAAAATCAACTCGTTCTGCTTGAAAGCGCACTCGCTTGACTACACCTCCCTGTTTTGGTCCTGGGAGGTTTCTTGCATCTGCCCTTCCACCTAAGTTGAAGTTAACCCCACCAGGACTGTTAACACCTGTAGTCGGCTGATTTGCCCGAATGCGATCGCTTGGCGGACGCGCTGTTACTACTCCACTTACTCCGGTATCAACATTATTAAAGGCTAAATCACTACCCGCTGTGGGGATGTAAACTTCTCCCCTACCATTTTCTAATTGCCCGCTATCTTGAATAAAATTATAAGTAAAGCGTTCTCCGCGCAGTACTTGATCCCCTCGTGTCAATGCGACATTTCCATCGCCCACGGCAATCAAGTTGTCTAAATTGACTTGCAAGCGATCGGCATCTACCACCGCCCCATCAAATCGTACCACCACATTACCCACAGCCGTGACAATCCGCCGTTGCTGGTCGTACTCCTGCCTATCTGAAGTTACTTCTACAATTCTCTCTCGTGCTGGCGCTGTACTTGCTGGCGGAGTTGTTTGAGATGGCTGACTTTCTTGCTGAGTAGTTGCTGGCGGAGTTGTCTGAGGTTGACTTTCTTGCTGATTTGTGCTGTCTGTTGGTGTGGGGACAGATTGTTGCGGGGAACCAGGTTGGGGAATTGTGATTTGGCTTGTTTGGCTGCGAGACTTGAATTCTATAACATTTTCTACTCTTTGTGTACTCGCTGGACTGTCGGGATTAGTATAAGTAATATTTTGTATCGGTTCGCTACTTTGAGCCTCTTGGGGTGTCTGACGCGGCGCATTTTGGGCAATAGTCTGACTTATTCGTTTTGGATGGGCTAATTTTTCTTGTAGTATTTGCCCTTTTTGGGATATCTTGCTTTGTGAGGCGACATTTGCATCCGGCTGCACCGGATAACTAATTCCCATCGACTCTCCCAAAGCAGCGGCACTCTTAACGGCGGTGAGGGGAGAAAATTCCGGTGGGAAACTTTCTGGCTGACTGAGTGCGGCTTGGGTCTGGGGAACTGCTAAATCTTGCCGAGTAGCGTTTTGTGGAGTTGGCGATACAGAATCTGATTGCCGTTGTGGCTGATTTTGTTGCGCTTTCGCCTCAAGTTCGGCAATTGAATGAAACTTGGTATCACTACCAGTCAAAATCGGATTTGCAGGTTGTAAAGGTTCGACATAAGAAGGTGGTGCGGGCGGCAGAACTGGGTGAAGCATATTCGCAAAATCAACCTAACAAATAGCCAATTGAAAGCCGGAAGGACTAATTACACCTAACAGCCTTCCGACTTTAGCCTTCAGCCTAGCCTGCGGCAAGCCGCTTGGAAAGGACACTCAAACAAGCGTGTGGAATTTTCCACGCTCTTCTCAAGTGTCCGTGGCATTTACATTCGCATGAACGGCAATTTTTGGATCGGGTCGTGATTTTACTCTGAATCCCGGCGTCCGGGGTTACGAGCTGGATCGTTCGACAAAAATCCAAAGACGAAGAGCAAAATGAAGAAGGCTACAACAACATAAACAACAATTTTTAAAGTAACCATTGACGAAAACTCCAAGGGTATGAAATAGAAGCTTGCTTTTTTGTATCCGTGATGCAGAAAAGATAGCTCCTATATATTACCCAAATCTCGCCCCTTTTTTGGAAGGTACTGAGTCCATCCATCCAAAGTCCAAAGTCCAAAGGAAGGTTTACGCTAATTTCTCACGCGGATGCTTTGTAGGATGTGCTGTGGGTGCGTGTGATTTGTAGATGCGATGCTCGCTTTTCAATAAGAATCTGAAGTAATTACTCTCTTCTGATGACGTGAACTTGAGGCTGAGGTTTCCGAGTCAAGAAATAAAGTCGCTGGAATTCACGTAGAATATGCACAAAGCGTAATGCCAGGAAAGTGGCAAATTGTATATCACCCGATCGGGTGATCCAGTAGCATGATGCTTGTGGGGTACTAGCCATTATAAATTTTTAAGGAACAATACAGCAACTTTGTTGGCGGCATCAGCGCCGAACTAAACCCTTCCTTTAAGAATTGCTTAATCCCCGAAATTGGTAAAAAATATGGTTCTCATTCGTGACATTGTTCAGCAAGCGCTAAATACAGGCTCTTTAAGTATTCCAGCAGATGAGCAGTTGCAGCAGTTACTGCAAACTGAATTTGAGGAAAAAGACATCGATGCTTTGATGCTACTACAAGAAGCTGTGCAATCCGGACGTGTTCGCAAAGAGTACCGCAACCCCAAGAGCGATCGCCCGACAAAAAACAAACGCGGTATCATCAAGATGAAACTTCTTTGTCCTAGTGCTGTTGGCGTTCTTGTCTTGGGTACTGTTGTCTTTGCTCTCCCAAAAGGCGGCGAATCAGTACATTTCCCTACGAACAATGCCAATGTTACTCAATTAACTTTAGAATAATGGCAAATTGCCCGGATTCGTGCTTTTTGCCTTCTAAAGCTTCAGTACTACTTTTTGAGGGAGTTTGAGAAATTTCAACGAGCTATGGATGTTCTCTTCTCTCTCCCTCAAAGAAGACGCAAAGCTTCTGTTGCGTGCATCTCACAGTATCTACATCAATAATATAAATATTTATAACCTCTTACTTATGTTTAAGTTAATTTATGTATTGAACTACATAAATTATTAAATAATTATATAGTCAACACTAAGTGATAAAATCAGAAAAAGCTTTGCAGTCACATTTTCCAATCTAAGTGATAATATTTTTTAAAGCTTAACAAAGTCATCATAACTTCACAAACAGGGTATAAAGAGTTGGAAACATTGGGCAAACACAGTCAACAATAGCGATAGCTAAACCAGGAGTTTCGCAGTCCTTATGCAACCAATTCGTACATTTAACGTGTCCCCTTCGCTACCGCCCCGACTCGAACCGCTGCGGAAGCTGGCATATAATCTCCACTGGGATTGGAATGTTGAGACAAAAGACTTATTTCGCCGCTTAGACCCGGATTTATGGGAATCTAGCCGCCATAACCCAGTGTTAATGCTCGGTACAATCAGCCAAGGGCGGTTAACGGAAGTTGTGGAAGATGAAGGCTTCCTGGCGCAAATGGATCGAGCTGCTCGGCAGTTAGAAGATTATTTACAAGAACGCACTTGGTACCAGAAACAGCGGAGTAGTCATTCTTCCGACAAAGGCAAAGAGTGCTACGCTTATTTTTCGGCTGAATTTGGATTGGTGGATTGTTTGCCTGTATATTCTGGAGGCTTGGGTGTTCTCGCGGGCGATCACCTCAAATCTGCTAGCGATTTAGGATTACCCTTAGTAGGTGTAGGCTTACTGTACCAGCAAGGTTACTTTGCCCAGTATCTGAATGCGGATGGTTGGCAGCAAGAACGCTATCCAATCAACGATTTTTATAACATGACCTTGCACCTAGAGCGCAATCCTGACGGCTCAGAATTGCGAATTGCTGTAGATTACCCCGGACGCAAGGTTTACGCCAGAGTATGGCGCGTACAGGTGGGAACTGTGCCGCTGTACATGATGGATACTAACATCGAACCCAACAATCCTTACGACCACAACATTACAGATCAACTGTACGGTGGCGATATCGATATGCGTATCCACCAGGAAATTATGCTGGGGATCGGCGGCGTGCAGATGTTGAAAGCTCTGGGGTATAATGTCACCGCTTACCATATGAATGAAGGTCATGCGGCTTTTTCTGCCCTAGAACGCATCCGGATGCTGATTCAAGAAGAGGGTCTGAGTTACGATACCGCCAAACAGGTGGTGGGTTCAACTAATATCTTCACCACTCACACGCCGGTACCCGCAGGTATTGACTTGTTCCCCCCAGATAAGATGTTGTATTATCTGGGATATTATGCAGATATCTTTGGTTTGCCGAAAGAGCAATTTATCGGATTGGGACGTGAAAATACCGGTGATTTATCTGCGCCTTTTAGTATGGCAGTGCTGGCGTTAAAAATGGCAACATTTTGTAACGGTGTAGCGCAACTGCATGGTGTGGTGTCGCGGCAAATGTTCCAAGGTTTGTGGCAAAAAGTACCAGTGGAAGAAGTGCCGATCGCCGCAATTACAAATGGCGTTCATGCCCGCAGTTGTGTGGCAAAATCAACTCAAGAGTTGTACGATCGCTATCTTGGACCGAATTGGTCATCAGCACCAGCAGATAGCCCATTGTGGGAACGCATGGACGCGATTCCAGATGAAGAATTGTGGCGCAATCACGAACGCTGTCGTTTGGATATGGTATTGTATGTGCGCGATCATTTGGTGAAACATTTACGCGATCGCGGTGCTTCTTCTTCTGATATCGCCCAAGCGCAAGAAGTTCTCGATCCAAACGTTTTAACTATCGGTTTCGCTCGTCGCTTTGCTACCTACAAACGCGCTACTTTATGGATGCGCGATATCGAACGCATCAAGCGGATAATGTTAGGTAACAAACACCGCAAGTTACAATTTGTTATCGCCGGCAAAGCGCACCCGAAAGACATCCCCGGTAAAGAATTAATCCGCGAAATCAATCACTTTATCAGCGAACAAAATTTAGAAAAGCAGGTAGTGTTTGTTCCTAATTACGACATTCACATATCTCGATTGATGGTAGCTGGGTGCGATGTCTGGTTAAATACACCGCGTCGTCCGCGAGAAGCTTCAGGAACCAGCGGAATGAAGGCTTCGATGAACGGATTACCGAATTTGAGTGTATTAGATGGTTGGTGGGATGAAGCTGATTATGTCCGTACAGGTTGGGCGATCGGACATGGTGAGAATTATGAAGACCCCAATTATCAGGATGAGGTAGAGGCAAACGCTTTCTACGATTTACTAGAAAAAGAAGTCGTGCCTTTATTTTATGAGCGCGATGCTGATAATTTGCCCCGTCAGTGGGTAGCAAAAATGAAAGATGCGATTAAGTTGAATTGTCCGTTCTTTAATACAGCGCGGATGGTGGGAGAATATGCACAAAGAGCTTATTTTCCTGCAAGCGATCGCTACTACACTTTGACTGCCGATAAATATGCACCAGCGAAGGAATTAGCAGCTTGGAAAACCAAACTCAGCCAACACTGGTTCAACATGAAAATCAAAGATGTTGACATCTCTTCTGGTGCAGATATTGAGGTGAACCAAACCGTTGCTGTCAAAGCGAAACTTGATTTGGCAACTCTCAGCCCGGATGATGTGCAAGTGGAGCTTTATCAAGGTACAATCGATGCCGATGGTGAGATTGTCGATGCTGTTCCAGTAGTGATGAATTACGAAGGTAATGATACGCAAGAATTAGGTATTTACACGGGGAATATCATCTACACTGCCTCTGGTTTACAAGGCTTATCCTTGCGGGTGTTGCCAAAACACAAGTACCTTGCTACTCCGTATGAGCCAAGGTTGATTCTTTGGGCACAGTAAGAGAGGGAGTAGGGAATGGGGAATTGGTAATTGGTAATGGGTAATGGGTAATTGGTAATTGGGCTTTTCCCCTGTCCCCATTCCCCACTCACCACTCCCCAGTCCCTAGTCCCCTTTTCTGGGGGATGACAATGTAACCTGTAGTGCGATCGCCTAATACGCGCGTTGCGTTGTTCTCCCCAATACCACCAGTGTGCAGCTACGTAAGCGCAAATGATACTATCTAGTTTATCTTCTATTGCTTTGAGTGCTGCACCTGTTGTGGGGATTTCGGAGGGAAACGAACCGCAGAGGCGCGGAGAACGCAGAGAGGGATTAAGAGAGGGTAGGATATGAAGGATGTAATTGTGGAGTTTGAGAAGTTCTAAATGGCGATCGCTTAATCGTCCTTTTTTGTATTTGAGGATGCGTTGTAAGTTGAAGAGATGGACGATTGCGGGGTGGGGAAAGACTTCTATTTGATATCTACCGAGTTTTTGCGGTTCGATGGTTGGTGCGTGTGTGAAACCACGCGATTCTAGCTGTAAACCGAAGTTGAGGGTGCGATCGCTGCTAGGGTAAATTCAAATTTGCTGGGTAGCATCCAGCGTGATATTTGCCAAAGTGTTTGTGACTGAGTTTATCTGGTAAGCGACTCCCGGTAGCGTTGGGGATGAGGGTAGGTGCGTCTACGGCAATGATTGCTGCTTCGTCTGGTTTTATGTGAGTATCAATCCAGGTGAGGATGTCTGCAATAAATTCTTTGCGATCGCTCGTCGAGTAGTTGAAGTTGATTATCTGTCCATTGTAAGCAGCATAGTCCGCTTGGTTGCGATTTCCAGCCGAAATCAATACCGATAAATTTCATTACCGTAAACTTAAACGTGCGGTTATTGTCGCATTTTTGGGCGATCGTTGACAGGTTGGGGAGCAGGTGAGATATAACTGACATATTGCAATCTAATTAACAATTAGCTCAGTAGATTCACGTAAAAATAATTTATAAAACTCTGGAAGTCTTAATGTTCAGGGTTTCCTATCGAAATTGGCTCTTAAATTCTGCTGCCTGAAAGGGTAATTAAAGAATGCAATTTCGTCCAAATTCTTTCTCACTTAAGGATTATTAGCAATGAATTTAGAAGACCTATTTGCAAAGAAAACCTGTAAAATTGGTAATGAACAAAAGAGCGCACTCGTGAAGGTGCTGAAAGCGTATCTGTAATTCCTACTGCGGAACTTAATAGTATTATGGAAACAGCATACTTGTTTGAGTCACCTGAAAATGCAACCCGTCTTCTCGCAGCTATCGAACGTGCTAAAGCGCGAACTTTTAAACCTCAAACTGTAGATGACTTGCGTGGCTGAGTTTGGACTTGACGAAGAAGAGTAAATTGATTTTCGCGTCTTTTGCGATATCACAATGCGCGATCGCTAATCCGCACTCAACTATAAGTTGCCCCATCAAATGAATTTGATAGGCTCTACAATTCAAGGAAGGTAAAAGAAGCAACTAACACAAAGGATGAGGCAATGCTTGACTTAACCAAAATCCAATCGATAGCGAAGTCTTATTCTCCTCAAGAACTCTTTGCTGCTTTGGTATGTCTGGTGCAATTTAATCAGTTCGATGGTCAAGAGGTAATTACTGACCTTTCTGGACGCACGGATTTATGGGCAAGCTTTCTGTTCACAAAACCAATCTTTGCACCAGATGAAAATGGTTTAAGCTTTGGTGGTATGATCGATACCCTCTTGGCAATGGCAAACTATCGTCCCATGCCTGAGACTAGCATCATCCATTTTGTTGCTTATCCTGGGGATGCGTTATACATCCTTACCGAGAACCAAGATACAAAGGTATCTCAGCTTTTAGACTTAGGTAAAAAGTGGCGTGCTGATTCAGTAGAAATAATTGATGGTACGAATGAGGACTACAGTTTTCGGCTGAAGCGCCGACTGAGAACTCGATATTCGGGGGCGTTATGGGATAATGATGTTGAACACCGTGATGCAGTCATTGTTTGTTATTGGTGGGATTGAATACAGAATTGGTGTTAAGTAGGTCAGCCAAAATATTTATACATTGCGACAATCCCAAATTATTGCGTTTAATTTTGCACAACCACTTACCCTGCGTCTACAAATCTGCAAATCTATCTGTCGTTTCAATTAAAGCACTCTTGATTCCAACTTCACTCATCGAATGTCCAGCATCAGGAACAACAATAAATTCAGCTTCCTGCCAAGCAAGATGTAATTCCCAGGCTGAGATCATCGGACAAACTACATCATATCTTCCTTGCACAATTATAGCCGGAATATGACGAATACGATTAACATTTACAAGTAATTGATCTTCGCTTTCAAAAAATCCCTTATTTATGAAATAATGACATTCAATTCTGGCAAAAGCATCGGCAAATTCACTTTCACCAAATATTTGCATTAGCTGTTTATCTAAAAAAAGTCTACTTGTGCTAGCTTCCCAAATTGACCAAGCACGCGCTGCTTCTAACCTGATTTGTAAGTCGGGACTTGTCAAGCGTTTGTAATAAGCTGTAAGCATATCGTCACGTTCAGCGAGAGGAATCGGTTTTAAATATTCCTCCCAAGCGTCAGGAAAAATGTAGCTAGCACCTTCTTGATAAAACCAGCGCAATTCTTTTTGACGCAGCATAAAAATACCGCGTAAAATTAAACCTTTGCAACGTTCCGGATAAGTTTGACTGTAAGCTAATGACAGGGTACTCCCCCAACTACCACCGAAAACAACCCACTTTTCTATTTCTAAATGTTCTCGAAGTTTTTCAATATCATCTACTAAATCCCAAGTTGTATTTTCTCGCAATTCTGCATGAGGTGTACTTTGACCGCAACCGCGTTGATCAAACATTATCAAACGCCATTTTTCCGGATGAAAATATTGTCGATAAAAAGCTGGACATCCACCACCGGGTCCACCATGTAGTAAAACTATTGGCTTACCTTGCGGGTTTCCTGATTCTTCAAAATGAATTGCGTGCAAGTCGGAAACTTGTAGTTTACCTTGTTTATAAGGTTTTATAGGTGGGTACAGTTCGCGCATTTTGATATTATAAGTAGATAGGCATTGTTATGAGCGGTAAACCGCTCACTACAATAAAATTAATAATTTAAAATGGTGCGTTACACTGAGTTAACGCACCCTACAAAAAGATTTCAAATTTAACTTACAGTCATTAACTGATTATTTGTTTGTTGCTTTGCTTGTTTTATGGCTGCGAGTTTTTCTTGAAGTTGCGATCTAACTTGATAGCGGTAGCTGAAGAAATGTTCGCCAACGCCACATGTGGTTAAATAATCGTATAATAAACGAGGTTTATTAAGAGCGATCGCCAACAATTGCCACCAAAATCTAAATCTGGTTGAACGTACTATACCTTGTCGCCAACAAATTGCTGCAAATAAACGAATTTCATGCCAAGTAATCGGACGGTTGGTTTTACCTCGCCAAGCGTTCATCATCATAAAGTGGTAGAATGTACGCTTCAAATAAGGCATTGGTTCATAGATATTCCAAAAGGCATCTATGTATTCTTCAGTAATTTCTTCCACCGCACGAGTTGGAACAAAGTTCATCACCGCACCTTGGTGAATCGTTCCCAAATCATCCAGCAGTCGTCCTTCCTGCTTTAGACGAGTCCACATGGCAGTATTTTGCAATGCTTGCAATAAGCTCAACATGCCTTGGGGAATACCCGTTTCTTCGATAAAATCCTGAATTCGCTTACCTGCTTGCGGACGTTCATTATCAAAGCCCATAATAAACCCAGACATAATCTGCAATCCTGCCCGTGTAATTTTGTGGCAAGATTCAATTAAATCTTGGCGTGTATTTTGGACTTTGTGAATTCCCAAAAGGCTATCTGTATCTGGCGTTTCAATGCCCATGAAAACCATTGTAAAACCAGCTTTCACCATCAATTCAATTAATTCGTCATCCTCTGCCAAGTTGAGTGAAGCTTCTGTCAGCAAAATGAAGGGATAATTGCGTTCTTCCATCCAAGGAATGAGCGCTTGTAAAAATATTTTCGCATTGCGTTTGTTGCCAATAAAATTATCATCGACAACAAATACATATCGACGCCATCCCAAATCATAAAGAACTTGCAATTCCTTAAGCATTTGCTCTGGTGTCTTTGTGCGGGGTTTGCGTCCATACAAATTGATGATGTCGCAAAACTCACATTGAAACGGACATCCGCGAGAAAATTGCACCGTAATTGCTAAGTAAGCATCTAAATCTAATAAATCATACCGCGCAATTGGAGTTTGGGTGACATCCGGTTTTTCTGTAGCCCGGAAAATGCCTTTTTCTTCTCCTCGTGCCAAAGCTTCTAAAAACATCGGCATGGTGCATTCTCCCTCATCTAAAATGAGATAATGCGCTCCCGCTTCTAAGGGAAATTCAGGTACTGATGTTGCAAAGGGACCACCGACTGCAACCTTTTTACCTAACATTACCCCTTTTTGAATCAATTCTCGAAAATCCTCTTTTTGGATAATCATTGCAGAGATGATTACAATATCGCACCAAGCCCAATCTTCATCTGTCTCATGGCGGATATTGCGATCGCAAAATCTAATTTCCCAGTCAGTTGGCAGCATTGCCGCTACTGTAATTAAACCCAATGGCGGATTTGTGGAGCGTAAACCTGCCAGATCAAGCGTTTCCTGGTAAGACCAGAAGGAATTGGGCATTATGGGCCAGAGTAGTAAAGCTCTCATTAGCAAATACCCCAGAACTAAAAAAATACATTAATTTCAACGTTACTGCTAGTTTCTCTCACAAGAGCTTACGTTTTGTACATTTTTGTAACTTAAAGGACATATTTCGGGGATGGGGGGATGGGGGACGGGGGGACTCCTTGGAGACAAGGGGGACAAGGGGGACAAGGGGGACAAGGGGAAAAGCCCAATGACGGCAGGTGCGCGTCTGCCGGGAAACCCGTCCAACGCACAGCCAAACCTATGCCCAATTACCAATTACCCTTCGGGTTCTGAAGTCGCTCATGGGGGAAACCACGGCAGATGCGTGACTGTCGGCGTTCGCCCTTGGCGTTGCCGAAGGCTAGCCGCCCAACGCACTGCCTCCCCTTGGCGTTAGCCTCTCCCAAAGGGAGAAGACCGCGCTGGCTCACCAATTACCAATTACCTATTCCCAATGACGGCAGATGCTCCACTTGGGGAGACCCCAAGACCGCACAGCCAAACCTATGCCCAATGCCCAATGCCCAACCCCTAACAAATCTCAGAAAATGTCAAAATGAAATGAGTTTTGCGATCGCACATTTACTATAGTGCTTTCTTTGAGATAAGTTAAAATTTATGGGCAAGCAGCGCGTTCTGTCGGGAGTTCAACCAACTGGCAATTATCATCTCGGTAACTACTTGGGAGCGATTCGTAACTGGGTAGAAGGACAGAGCGAGTATGAAAATTATCTCTTTGTGGCTGATTTACATGCAATAACTGTACCGCATAATCCAGCGACACTGGCAGCTGATACTTACACCCTGGTGGCTCTTTATCTAGCTTGCGGTTTAGATTTAGAATATTCGACAATCTTTGTCCAATCTCACGTCTCGGCTCACAGTGAGCTTGCTTGGCTGCTAAACTGCATTACGCCGATGAACTGGTTAGAAGATATGATCCAGTTTAAGGAAAAAGCTGTCAAACAAGGCGAAAATGTCAATGTCGGTTTGCTGGACTATCCGGTGCTAATGGCAGCGGATATTTTGCTCTACCAAGCTGATAAAGTGCCGGTGGGTGAAGACCAAAAGCAACACTTGGAATTGACGCGGGATATTGCCAATCGATTTAATCATCAGTTTGCCAAGCCCGATCAACCCGTGTTAAAATTACCAGACCCTTTAATCCGCAAAGAAGGCGCAAGGCTAATGAGTTTGACGGATGGAACGAAGAAAATGTCGAAATCCGATCCGTCAGATTTGAGTAGAATCAATTTGCTAGATCCACCAGATTTAATTACCAAAAAGATTAAGAAGTGTAAAACCGATTTGGTTCGCGGTCTAAGTTTTGACGATCCAGAGCGTCCGGAATGTCACAATTTGTTAACGCTGTATATGCTGCTTTCTGGTAAAACAAAGGGGGAGGTTTCGCTTGAGTGTCAAGATATGGGTTGGGGACAATTTAAGCCATTATTGACAGAAACGACGATTAATGCTTTAAAGCCGATTCAAGATAAATATCAAGCGGTGATGGATGACAAAGGCTATCTAGAGTCAGTGTTGCGCTCTGGACGGGAAAAAGCTGGGGCGATCGCACTTTCTACCCTTACACAAGTAAAAGTCGCTTTGGGTTATTCTCTACCTTGATGAGGTTTCGCTTTTTAGTGCGCTGTGGTATAGGTGTACTTAGAGTACATAAATACCATAGTTATGCTTGATACGTCAAAAGCAGCATTAACTTGCTTTCGCCAAGCAGCAAAAGCAGGTGATTTCTTGATAACAGCCGAGGTTACTCCTCCAAAGGGGGGTAATCCAGCGCACATGGTCAGTATGGCGGCGACTCTTAAGGGGAGGGTTCATGCCGTCAATATTACTGATGGTAGCAGAGCAGTTCTGCGGATGTCTTCGTTAGTAGCTTCGGCGATTTTGTTACAAAATGGAATTGAGCCGATTTGTCAGATGGCTTGTCGCGATCGCAATCGCATTAGTTTGCAAGCCGATTTAATGGGCGCTCATGCGTTGGGGATATATAACATTTTAGCATTGACTGGCGACCCGGTGAAAGCAGGCGATCACACCGATGCTAAAGGTGTATTTGACTTAGAAGCAGTGCGACTGTTGCAAGTCATCCAAAAGCTAAATCACGGCTTTGATTGCAACGAAAAACCCTTGACTGACGGATCTACAGATTTATTTGCCGGTGCAGCAGTCGATCCGCAATGTGCGAGTTGGTCGGGTTTGCAAAGTCGATTTGAGCGCAAAATCCAAGCGGGAGCGCAATTTTTCCAAAGTCAGTTAATTACAGATTTTGAGCGGCTAGAAAAGTTTATGGACAAAATAGCCGCAGGTTCACAGAAACCGATTTTAGCAGGGATTTTCTTGTTAAAGTCGGCGAAAAATGCCCAATTTATTAATAGGTGCGTTCCGGGTGTGAATATTCCTGACCATATTATTGATAGATTAGCGCAAGCAAAAGACCCGCTGGAAGAAGGGATGAAAATTGCCGCCGAACAAGTCAAGATTGCGCGTCAATTGTGTCAAGGTGTGCATATGATGGCGGTGAAGCGTGAAGATTTGATAGTGCCAATTTTAGATATGGCTGGAGTGACGCCAGTTAAGGAGTTGGTAACAGTTTAAGTAGGGTGAGGTGATTTATACGACGGGCAACTCTTGGAGAGGCACGCTCGCATTTTTTATTAAAGCAGTTAGAATCAACTAGCTGCTTTATTACTTTGAGGATTTCGCTTGTGTATAAAATTAATTATCCTTAAGTAAATCAAGGAAAACTCACGCTTTTCGTTACTAACATCGCGCTTTTCGTTACTAACGTCACGGTTTTCGTTACCAACATCACGGTTTTCGTTACCAACATCACGGTTTTCGTTACTAACGTCACGGTTTTCGTTACCAACATCACGGTTTTCGTTACTAACATCGCGCTTTTCGTTACTAAGATTATGGTAGTTCTCGTTTCCATCCAACATAATTTGGCGTTAGCAATGCCCACCTTACAAGATAGGCGATCGCACGCTTGAGCTAAAGCTAGATCGAGATAATCTTGATTGTCGTAACGATGTAGGTCTTCTTACGACTCACGGTATCCACCCCGACGTTCAGCAAGCTCTTGTTCAATTTCTGCTTCGTTGAGTAATTGTATTCCAGAAGCGATCGCTCGAGTACGAATTTCCCACAGCTTCTTAGCTAGGGGTGTTTGTGGAATGTATTCGGTAATGAGTGCTGTTGCGTCTGATTCAGATTTCAGCGCTTCCACAAAAAAAGAAAACTTTTTGCTGCTTTTCGGGTGTGAGTTCTCGCCAGCGTTCAAGTAATTGTTCTTCTTTACCCATAATCCACCTCATCATAGAGTGATGCTTCTATTTTTGCCCATTTTTTCGGTGGCGATACTCTTACAGAGGCGATCGCTTAATGTTGAACCAGAAGCCTAATATTTTTCAACTGTGGATTACAGGTGCGTAAACGCGCTCCTCCGCCTTTTCATTGCTAAACTAAAAAACAACCCTTACTCCTGCAAAGGTAGTCTTATGACCTCTGCAACCGACCCATCCACTGCCCTCACTCCTTTCCCCGACCATACGCAGCTACCAGAGTCTGACGGAACCTTTGTGAAAAATTGGCAAGAGCATCCCCAAAGCATCTTACTGACTGACTCAATTACACCTGTGCTCAAACAATTACATCCCGATGGTGAATATTGTATAGGTCAGGACTTAGGTATTTACTGGCGCTTGACAGACCCCCCAGAGAAAGGAGCAGAAGCACCAGATTGGTTTTATGTAGGAAATGTACCACCGTTGCTCGATGGACTAACGCGAAGGTCTTACGTACTGTGGCGAGAGCATATTGCCCCTTTGATTGCCTTAGAATTTGTCTCTGGGGATGGTAGCGAAGAACGAGACAAAACCCCTTGGACGGGTAAATTCTGGATTTATAAGAGGTATGCTGAAAACCCCTTGGCTTTAGCCAGGGGATGAAAGCTACGATGCAGGGTTAACCAAGCGCCGTGATATTTTCTTTTAGTGGTTCCGGCAAAGTATCAAGCAAGTCTTCAA
>JAESGF010000139.1_pt1 | contig 59060 bp, 63 predicted proteins | sample 9269621 | NCBI WGS metagenome assembly JAESGF01 (sample SAMN14515066, study PRJNA621663) | algae metagenome | isolation source: Tolypothrix carrinoi HA7290-LM1 and co-occurring heterotrophs from dry rock... | place: USA: Makauwahi cave, Kauai, Hawaii | collected 2011-01-06
TGGGAGAAGGAAGACGCGATCCACGAGGATATCCCGATCCTCAACTATCGCGTGCCGAAGGCCTTCACCCACGAGGGGGGCAGGCTGACCGGCGTCGTCTTCGAGGTGGTCGAGGCGGTCTATGACGAGAAGGGACGCCGCAAGCTGGTCCCCTCGGGCCAGCCGGACGAACACTACCCCTGCGACGACGTGCTGATCGCGGTCGGCCAGGAGAACGCCTTCCCCTGGATCGAGCGGGACATCGGCCTCGACTGGGACGACTGGGGCATGCCCAAGGTCGATCCGCTGACCATGCAGTCGACGAACCCGCGAGTGTTCTTCGGCGGCGACGCAGCATTCGGGCCGAAGAACATCATCTGGGCCGTGGCGCACGGCCACGCGGCGGCGGTGTCGATCCATCTGTTCTGCGAGGGCCAGGACGTCACCGCGCGGCCGCCGCCGGGCGCCAGCTTGGTCAGCCAGAAGATGGGCATCCACGAGTGGAGCTACGACAACGACGTCTCCAACGACGGCCGCTACCGCGTGCCGATGCGCGAGAAGGCGGAGGCGCTGCGCGACGTGCGGCTGGAGGTGGAGCTGGGCTTCGACCGGGAGCTGGCGGTGGGCGAGGCGCAGCGGTGCCTGAACTGCGACGTCCAGACGGTGTTCGCCGACAAGCTGTGCATCGAGTGCGACGCCTGCGTCGACATCTGCCCGATGGACTGCATCACCTTCACCGAGGAGACGGAGGAGCCGGACCTGCGGACGCGGCTGAAGGCGCCGGCGCTGAACCTGACGCAGGATCTCTACGCTTCGGGCACGTTGCCCACGGGGCGGATCATGGTGAAGGACGAGGACGTCTGCCTGCACTGCGGGCTGTGCGCCGAACGCTGTCCGACCGGGGCCTGGGACATGCAGAAGTTCTACCTGGAGACCACCCAGGCGGAGGCGGCATGCCCCAGCCGGTGAAGAATACGGCCGCCGCGCCGCGCGTGAACGACTTCGTCGTCAAGTTCGCCAATGTGAACGGTTCGGGTTCGGCCAGCGCCAACGGCCTGTTCGCCCGCGCGATCCTGCGGATGGGCGTGCCCGTGGCGGCGCGGAACATCTTCCCCTCGAACATCCAGGGTCTGCCGACCTGGTACGAGGTGCGGATCACCGAGGCCGGGCACCTGGGGCGGCGGGGCGGCGTCGACGTCATGGTGGCGATGAATCCGCAAACCTGGGACCGCGACCTGGGCGAGATCGAGAGCGGCGGCTTCCTGTTCTACGACTCCACACGGCCCATCCCGGCGGCGAAGTTCCGGGACGACATCACCGTCATCGGCGTGCCGCTGACGGCCATGTGCAATGAGGCCTATGAGCTCCCGCGCGAACGGCAGCTGTTCAAGAACATCATCTATGTCGGGGCCTTGGCCGGACTTCTTGGCATGGACGTGGCAGCCATTGAGGCCTTGCTTGCCGAGGACTTCGCCGGCCGCGAGAAGCTCATCCGGGCCAATGTCGAGGCCCTCCACATGGGGCTCGACTATGTGACGCAAAACCTCGCGCCCCTTCCACTGCAGGTGCGCCGCGCCGACGCCGTGGGCGACCGGATCTATGTCGAGGGCAACCAGGCCGCGGCGCTGGGCGCGGTCTATGGCGGCGCCACGGTCTGCGCGTGGTACCCGATCACGCCGTCCACCTCGCTGGCCGAGGCGTTCACGGCCTACTGCCAGGACCTGCGGGTCGATCCCGAGACCGGCAAGGCGCGCTATGCGATCATCCAGGGCGAGGACGAGATCGCCTCGATCGGCATGGTGGTGGGCGCGGGCTGGAACGGCTGCCGCGCGTTCACGGCGACCTCCGGGCCGGGCGTCTCGCTGATGACCGAGTTCATCGGCCTGTCCTACTTCGCAGAGATCCCCGCCGTGATCTTCGACGTCCAGCGGGGAGGGCCATCCACGGGCATGCCGACGCGGACCCAGCAGGCGGACCTGCTGGCCGCGGCCTATTCCGGCCACGGCGACACCAAGCATCCACTGCTGCTGCCGGCCGATCCTGGCGAGTGCTTCGAGATGGGCGCCCAGGCCTTCGATCTCGCCGACCGGCTGCAGGCGACGGTCTTCGTCATGCTGGACCTCGACATCGGCATGAACGAGTGGCTGACCAAGCCCTTCGCCTGGGACGACAGCCGCAAGCTCGACCGCGGCAAGGTCATGACCGCCGAGGAGCTGGAGGCCGGCGCGGACTTCGGCCGCTACAAGGAGGTGGACGGCGACGGGATTCCGTTCCGCACCTATCCCGGCACGCACCCGACCAAGGGCGGCTACTTCACGCGGGGCACTTCGCGGAACGCCTACGCGCGCTACTCCGAGGAGGGTGCGGTCTATGTCGACAACATGCAGCGCCTGCTGCGGAAGTTCGAGACGGCCAAGACCCTTGTCCCGGCGCCCGTGCTGAAGCCGGCCAAGGGCAAGACCCGCGACGGCGTCATTTACTTCGGCTCGACCAGCGTCGCCATGGACGAGGCGCTGGAGATGCTGGAGGCGCAGGGCCGCCGGCTCGACGCGCTGCGGGTCCGGGGCTTCCCGTTCGCGCAAGCGGTGGACGAGTTCATCGCCGCCCACGGCCGGGTGTTCGTCGTGGAGCAGAACCGCGACGGCCAGCTACGGACCATGCTGATGACCGAGATCGGCGTCGATCCGGCCAAGCTCGTCCCCGTTCTGCACTACGACGGGACGCCGATCACCGCGCGCTTCATCGCCGGCGAGATCGGCCAACGGCTCTCACTCGGCCAGATCGAGGCGGCGGAATGACCTACATCCTGAAGCCGCGGCTGCATCACCCGAACCTGCCGACCAATGGCCTGGGCTACACCCGGCGGGACTACGAGGGTTCGGTTTCGACGCTGTGCGCCGGCTGCGGCCACGACAGCATCTCGGCGTCAATCATCCAGGCCTGTTTCGAGCTGGAGCTGCCGCCGCACCGGGTTGCGAAGCTGTCCGGCATCGGCTGCTCGTCGAAGACGCCGGATTACTTCCTGGGCAACAGCCACGGGTTCAACACCGTGCACGGGCGCATGCCGTCTGTGCTCACGGGCGCGAACCTGGCGAACAAGGAGCTGATCTATCTGGGCGTCTCCGGCGACGGGGACTCAGCCTCGATCGGGCTCGGTCAGTTCGCCCACGCCATCCGACGCGGCGTGAACATGCTCTACATCGTCGAGAACAACGGCGTGTACGGCCTGACCAAAGGCCAGTTCTCGGCCACCTCGGACAAGGGTTCGAAGTCGAAGCGGGGCGTGGTCAACCACGACGCCGGTATCGACATGGTCAGCCTGGCCCTGCAGATGGGCGCGACCTATGTGGCGCGCAGCTTCTCCGGCGACAAGGCGCAGCTGGTTCCCCTGATCAAGGCAGGCCTGTCGCACAAGGGCGCGGCGTTCATCGATTGCATCAGCCCGTGCGTGCAGTTCAACAACCACAACGGATCGACCAAGAGCTTCGACTATGTGCGCGAGCACAACGAGGCGGTGAACCGGCTGGACGTCATCAGTCCGCGCGATCCGATCCACGTGGACTACAAGCCCGGCGAGACGGTGCGGGTGCAGCAGCACGACGGCTCGATCCTGTCGCTGCACAAGCTGGCCGAGCTGTACAACCCGAACAACCGGGCGCAGGCGCTGGGCTACCTTCAGGCCCGGCAAGCGCGGGGGCAGATCGTGACGGGGCTATTGTTCGTAGATCCGACCGCCGGTGACCTGCACGACGCGGTCGGCACGGTGGACACGCCGCTGAACCAGCTTTCCGAGGCCGAGCTCGTCCCAGGTCAGGCGGCGCTGAACGCCATCAACGCTTCGCTGAGGTAGGTCGGCCCCACCAGAGGGCGGCAAGGCCCACGGCCACGGCGCAGATCAGGGCCAGCCAGGCGGCCGCGGGGTTGCCCGGGCGTTCGGCCACCCAGACGGCGACGAGGCCCCAGGCGATCGCCAACCCGTACGGCATGACGGCGCTGCGGCGGATGACCCACAGCGCGATGGCCGCGACGGCGAGGATGCCCAGGCCGCCTGCCATCAGGGCTGTGTCCAGCCCGATCATTCCCTCGGCGGTCAGCACGGTTAGGATGTTGATGGCGGAGGCGATGGTCAGCCAGCCGCCGAGCAGGCCCAGCGGCCACCACACCAGCAGCCAGTTCAGGAAGGTGCTCTTGGCGCGGCTGGCGCGGATCAGGCCCCATGTCATGACGGCGGCCGCCACGACGATGATCACCACGGTCAGCCAGCGCTGGTTGAACGACGAGGCATAGATCCACGCCCCGGTGGCGACGATACTGAACACCGATGGCCAGGCGAGCGCCCTGATCGCCGGATCGCCCGTGTTGCGCGGCAGGGCCTGCCAGACCGCGTAGGCGGCCAGACCCAGGTAGATCAGGCTCCAGATCGAGAAAGCGTAGCCGGCGGCGCGCAAGGTGCTGTCGCCCTGGCCGGAGAACTCCGAGGCCGAGAGGCCAATGTCGAAGTAGGCCTGGGCCGCCGGCGCGAGGATGGCGAAGGCGACGGCGACGATCACCGCCAGCTTGCGGGGCGCGTCCTTCACTTCGGCGCCTCCTCGCCAGGTTTGGCCGGCTTGGCGGCGCTGACCTCGGGGACATAGAGACCGGTGGCGAACTTGGCGATCCAGCCCTCGGGGCGGATGCGGGGGCCGTACTGGGCGCAGGGATCCGGATCGGGGATGGGCTTCGACTTGTTCTCGTCGGCGCTGAGCGTCTTGGCGGCGTCGTCGGCGAAGGCCTCGATGAACTGCAGCGCGTCGCCCACGCGGCTGAGCGAGGGATTGTCGGTGCCGATCGGGGTGGCGGTCCGCGCCCAGGTCATGGCCGCAAGCTGCTTGCCCTCGGGCGACAGCATCTCGACCTCGCCGCCGATCCCGCCGGTGGAGCCCGGCACCCGAACGCCGATGGGGCCAGGGATGAAGAAGCTGGCCGCGGCGGAGGCCACCGAGCCCGCGGCGTTGGTGGGTTTCACGGCGGTGACGGCCGCGCGGACGCTGGCGTCGGGGCGTTCGGTCACCAGTTCGTAGCGCTCGGACATCTCGAAGCAGAGCTGGGCGTCGACCTCGCGCAGGAGCAGCTTCTGCTCGCCGTCCGACAGCCAGCCGATCCGCGCCTTGGCGTCGGGCATCAGGATCGTCGGGGCCAGCACGATCCGACGGACGCTCGTCAGCGCCGCCTCGTCGCTGCGCTGGGCGATGGCGGCCCGGAGCGTACCTTCCTTCGCCGTCAGGCCATCATAGCTGGTCAGGAACCCGGCTGGCCGGTGCTGGGCGGTCGCGCAGGCGGCGAGTGACAGCGCCAGCGGCAGGGCGAGGAGCGGTTTCATGCGGGCTCTTACGTTGACCCAGGGTTGAAGGATCACTTCAACGCACGAAAGCCGATTTGGTACTGTGAAGCTGACCTGCCGTCAGGATTTCACGAGTTCGCCCACGACGAAGGCGTCCTCCCCGTCGCGGACGAGGCCTTCCAGCACATCGGGCAGGTCGTGCGGATCGACGATCAGCACCAGGCCCACGCCACAGTTGAAGGTGCGGCGCATCTCGTGCTCGGAGACGCCGCCGGCGGCCTGCAGCCACTCGAAGACCGGCGGCAGGGTCCAGGCGCTCCAGTCGAACCTGGCCTCCAGGCCCTCGGCGATGGCGCGTGGCGGGTTCTCGATCAGGCCCCCGCCGGTGATGTGGGCCAGGCCCTTGATGCGACCGGCCTTGAGGTGGGGCAGGACGGTCTTGATGTAGATCCGCGTCGGCTCCAGCAGGGCGGCGGCCAAGGTCTTGCCCTCGGCGAACGGCGCGGGCGCGTCCCAGGCCAGACCCGAGCGCTCGACGATGCGGCGGATCAGCGAATAGCCGTTGGAGTGCGGGCCGGAGGAGGCGAGGCCGATCAGGATGTCGCCCTGCTTCTGGTCGCCCAGGCGCGGCAGCACCTTGTCCCGGTCGACGGCCCCGACGCAGAAGCCGGCCATGTCGTAGTCGCCCTCAGCGTACATGCCGGGCATCTCGGCGGTCTCGCCGCCCACCAGGGCGCAGCCGGCCTGGCGGCAGCCCTCGGCGATGCCGGCGACGACCGCGGCAGCGGCTTCGACGTCCAGCTTCCCCGTGGCGTAGTAGTCGAGGAACATCAGCGGCTCGGCGCCCTGGGCCAGAAGGTCGTTGACGCACATGCCAACGAGGTCGACGCCGACCGTGTCATGGATGCCGGTTTCGATGGCGACCTTCAGCTTGGTGCCGACGCCGTCGGTCGTCGTGACCAGCAGCGGGTCGTCGTAGCCGGCGGCCTTCAGGTCGAACAGCGCGCCGAACCCGCCGAGCGAAGAATCGGCGCCCGGACGGCGCGTGGACTTGGCCAGCGGCTTGATCCGCTCGACGAGCGCGTTGCCTGCGTCTATGTCGACGCCGGCTTGAGCGTAGGTGAGACCGTTCGGACGCTCAGACATTCTGGAAGGCCTATAGTGTTTGGAGACCGCCGCGCATGCGGACTTGCAGACTCGGGCGCGCGCGGGGCTATAGCTAATCGATGACGCCGATCACAACCACCGCGGAACTCGAGGCGTTCTGCGCGAAGATCAAGGGCCAGCCTTTCGTCGCCGTGGACACCGAGTTCATGCGCGAGACGACGTACTGGCCCAAGCTATGCCTCATCCAGGCCGCGTGCCCCAATGCCGAAGCGACGATCGATCCGCTGGCGGAGGGCCTGGACCTGGGCTGCTTCCTGGAGATCCTGAAGGACACCAGCATCCTGAAGGTGTTCCACGCGGCCCGGCAGGACGTGGAAATCTTCAACAACCTGGGCGCCATGCCGCGGCCGCTGTTCGACACCCAGGTGGCGGGCATGGCGGCGGGCTTTGGCGAGCAGATCGCCTATGACGCGCTGGTGCGGCAGATGCTGAAGATCGAGCTCGACAAGAGTTCGCGCTTTACCGACTGGGCCCGCCGGCCGTTGTCGGACAACCAGCTGACCTATGCGCTCGCCGACGTGACGCACCTGGCCAAGCTCTACCCGATGCTGCGCGAGCGGCTGGAGCGGGAAGCACGGCTGGCCTGGGTCACCGACGAGATGGAAGACCTGACCGACCCGGCGAACTACGACGTCGAGCCGGACAATGCCTGGAAGCGCCTGCGGCCGCGTCGGCACACGGCGAAGTATCTGGCGGTCTATCGGGCCGTGGCGGCCTGGCGCGAGCGGACCGCGCAACTGCGCGACCAGCCGCGCGGCCGCATCCTGAAGGACGAGGCCATCGACGAGATCGCGACGCAGGCGCCGACCGACGCCGACGCGCTGGATCGCCTGCGCTCGGTGCCGAAGGGCTTCTCGGGATCGCGGTTCGGGCCGGATCTGATCGCCGCGGTGCGCGAGGCGCTGAAGGATCCGGAGGCCTATGCTCCGGTGATCGAGAAGGCCCGCCAGCCGACATCGCCGGCCGCCGGCGCCGTGGTCGAGCTGCTGAAGGTGCTGCTGAAGGCGCGGGCGGAGGAGGCGGGCGTCGCCTCCAAGCTGATCGCCACGGTCGCCGACCTCGAGCAGATCGCCAACAACGACAGCGCCGAGACCGCCGCCCTGAAGGGCTGGCGGCGCGAGGCGTTCGGCGAAGACGCCCTGAAGCTGAAGCGCGGCGAGCTGGCCCTGGTGCTGGACGGCACGCGGGTGCGGGTGGTCGAGGTGCGGCGCGCGCCGAAGGCGGCCTCGGCCTAGCGGCTGAGGGGCTTCGGCGGCCGATCTTCCGAGACCTGCGGATAACCGCAAGCCGCTGGAACAGCATAGCTTTCGGGTGCTGTCCGCACCCTTTCCACAGGATGTCCACCGCGCCGTCCCCGGACGATGCACAGGCGCGGGGTTAACGCTGCTTGCCGACCGCCGCGGCCTGGGTGATCGTGACCTTGCCGAGAGGGACTGCGGCGCGGCGGACCGGAAGCCAGGCGACTGGAAGACGGACCGAGAAGCGGGCGGAAGGCTTCTCCAGGGCGGACGGTGCGGAGACCCTTCGGGGCGACCGGGCCGGGCAGCCGGGAGGCGGCACCAGAGCGGACCAAGGCCGAGCCGGGCGACCGGCGGAGCGGAGATCCCCTCCGACCTTGAAGGCTCAGATCCCCCAACGGATCTGGTTCAGAGGGCGGTGTTCCGGGAAACCGGGGCGCCGCCCTCTTGCTATGGGGCCTACCCCATCTCCAGCTTGAGCTTCAGGGCCGTGGCGAGGGCCTGGGCGCGCTTGGCGGTCTGTTCGCCCAGCAGCATGTCTTCCCAACCCGACACCGTGGTGAGCGTCAGGCGGTCACCGCGGACCGCGAGGCTGGAGCTCTCCAGCAGGCGTGGATTGCGGCCGGAGAGGTCACTGCCCAGACGGATGGCGGCGCCGAGCGCACGGGCCCGTTGGCGGCGCTCGGGCGACAGCAGGCGGGCCATCATCGTCGCGTCGGGCGTCTGTGGGGCGGTGGAGTGGCGGGCGAAGGCCGTCGAGGCCAGGAATGCCCGCTCGCAGTGATTCATGCCGGCGATCGGGGCGCGCAGCACCTGCTCGAACGCGAGGTCGCCGCGGTGATCGGGGTGCAGCCGGGCGCCGAGGTCGGCCAGGCGGCAGGCGGCGGACAGCAGCACGCGGTCGCGGGCGGCGTCGAACACCGGCGGCAGCTTCTCGAACAGGCCGCCGATCCAGGCCTCCAGCGCGGGCCCCAGGTCGGGGCTTACGCCCTTCTGGGCGGTCAGCGCATCGCAGCCCTCGATCAGCGGGTCGCGCCTGCGGACGTCCGCAGGCATGGCCTCCAGCAGCATTCCCTCGCGCACGCCATAGGCCGAGATCACGACGCGCTCGAGCCCGAGGCGCTCGATCAGCTGATCCAGCACCAGGGCCGAATAGGGCAGGGTGTCGAAGCGCTTCTTCGAGAGGCCCTGGATGCGCTCCAGCGACGCGCGCGACTGCCGCTCGACGAAGCGGGTGACGTCCAGGGCGTCGGCGCGGGTCATCTCGTACTGGTGAGCGACGTGCAGCGGATAGTCGGCCAGCTGCATGTGCAGCAGGGCGAGATTGCGCCAGGCGCCTCCGACGGCGTGGAAATCGCGACCGGCGAAGCGGTTGGCGTGGGGCGCGAGGTGGCCGTCGACGGTCCGGCGGATGCGATCGACGTCCAGGGCCTTGGGCGCGCCCAGGGCGAAGGGGCCGAGCGGCAGGGTGACGCCCTCGACCGGCGCCGAGCCATTGAGGCGGATGAGCTCGAGGCTGGAGCCGCCCAGGTCGCCGACCACGCCCTCGGCCTTAGGATCCCCGGCGCGGACGCCGAGGGCTGCGTAGTGGGCCTCTTCCTCGCCGGAGAGGATGCGGACGTCGAGCCCGGTCTCGTCCTTCACCCGCTTGAGGAAGGCGCGGCCGTCGGCGGCCTCGCGCACGGCGGCGGTGGCGGCGGTCGTGACCTCGGAGGCCTCCCAGCCGTCGAGCACGGCCCGGAAGCGGCGCAGCGCGGCGATGGCGGCCTTGACGCCGTCCGGGCTCAGCCGGCCGGTGGCGGGCAGGTCCTTGCCCAGACCCGCGACGACCTTCTCGTTGTAGATGGTCCACAGCGCGCGACCGTCGATCCGGTAGATGACCAGACGGACGGAGTTCGAGCCGACGTCGATGACGGCGGCCTGTCGCGCTTCGGGACGCACGCCCTGGGCGGCGCGGGGACGGCTATCCGCGCGGGGCCACATGGTCGATCGCGCGCGGCATGTCCTTCACTCGCTGGCCTCTGCCAGAGAGGCTGGGATTGGTCATGAAATACTCGTGCGCGGAAAAGGCGTTGGGGTGGTCCCAGGACGGTTCACGCCTATAGCGGCCCTCGGCGTCCAAGGTCCAGCTCTGGGCTTCGTCCTTCAGGTTGGCCAGCATGATCTGATGGAGAACCTGCTGATGCACCGTCGGGTTCTCGATCGGCGTCAGACATTCGACCCGGCGCTCCAGATTCCGCGGCATCCAGTCGGCCGACGAGATGAACACCCGCGACTGCGCCGACGGCATGGCGTGGCCGTTGGCGAAGGCGACGATGCGAGCGTGCTCCAGGTAGCGACCGACGATCGACTTCACGCGGATGTTGTCGGAGAGGCCGGGCACGCCGGGGCGCAGGCAGCAGATGCCCCGGACCACGAGGTCGATGGCGACGCCCGCCTGGCTGGCGGCGTAGAGCGCATCGACCACATCGGCGTCCACCAGGGCGTTGAGCTTGGCCCAGATGGCGGCCGGTCGCCCGGCGCGGGCGTTGTCCGCCTCGATCCCGATGTAGCGCAGCAGGTCGCGCTTCATGGTGATCGGCGAGAACGACAGCTTCTCCAGGCTCTCGGGCTGGGCGTAGCCGGTGACGAAGTTGAACAGCCGGGCGGAGTCGCGGCCCAGGGCGGCGTCGGTCGTGAACAGGCTGAGGTCGGTGTAGATGCGCGCGGTGATCGGGTGATAGTTGCCGGTGCCGAAGTGGCAGTAGCTGCGCAGCGCATCGCCTTCGCGCCGGACGACGGTCGAGAGCTTGGCGTGGGTCTTGTACTCAATGAAGCCGAAGACGACGTGGACGCCAGCGCGCTCCAGGTCGCGGGCCCACTTCAGGTTGGCCTCCTCGTCGAAGCGGGCCTTGATCTCGACGACAGCGGTGACGTTCTTGCCGTTCTCGGCCGCCTCGATCAGGGCGGCGACGATCGGGCTGTCCTTAGAGGTCCGGTAGAGCGTCTGCTTGATGGCCAGCACGTTGGGGTCGCGGGCGGCCTGGCGCAGGAACTGCACCACTACATCGAAGCTCTCGAAGGGGTGGTGGACCAGGATGTCCTTCTCGCGGATGGCGGCGAAGCAGTCGCCGCCGTGGTCGCGGATCCGCTCGGGGAAGCGCGGCTCGAAGGGCTTGAACTTCAGTTCCGGGCGGTCAGAAGGGATGAGTTGCGAGAGCTCATCGAGGCCGAGGAGGCCGTCGATGAGGATGATGTCCTCGGACGCGGCGTCGAGGTTCTCGCAGATGAAGCCGCGCAGCTCCTCCGGCATGGCCGCCTCGATCTCGACCCGGACGACCGAGCCCATGCGGCGCTGCTTCAGCGCGGCCTCGTACTCACGGACGAGATCTTCGGCCTCTTCCTCGATCTCCACGTCGCTATCGCGGATCAGGCGGAACACGCCCTGGTTCTCGACCTCGCAGCCGGGGAACAGGTGGTCGAGGAACAGGGCGACGATGGCCTCGAGCGACAGATAGCGCCGGTTCCGCTTGCGGCCGCCCTTGGCGTGCGGCAGCTCCCAGAAGCGGGCGACCTGGGCCGGCAGCGGCACCAGGGCGTGCAGGCGGCGTCCATCCGACAGCCGGCGAAGGTTCAGCACCAGCGAGAACGCCAGGTTCGGGATGAACGGGAACGGGTGCGCCGGGTCGATGGCCAGCGGCGTCAGCACCGGGAACAGCTCGGAGAGAAAGCGCTCCTCCAGCGCCGAGCGCTCGGCCTCGTTGAGGTTGGCGCCGGAAATCACCCGCAGGCCTTCGCCGGAAAGCTCGTCGCAGAGTTCGCGCCAGCGGGTCTGCTGGTCGGCCATCAGGTCGGCCGCCTCGGCATTGATGCGGCTGAGCTGTTCCGTGGGCGTCAGGCCGTCCTGGCTGAGGACCCGGACCCGCTCGCGGACCTGTGCCTTCAGGCCGGCGACGCGCACCATGTAGAATTCGTCGAGGTTGCCGGCGCTGATCGCCAGGAAGCGCAGCCGCTCCAGCAGCGGGTGGCGCGGGTTCATGCTCTCGGCGAGCACCCGACGGTTGAAGGCCAGCCAGGAGAGTTCGCGGTTGAAGAAGCGGCTCTGCGAGGCGGCGAGGTCCGCGTCCCAGGCGTATTCGGCGCGCGCCCCGTCGTTCGCGGACTGCGAGGCGTACGGCGCGACTTGGGACATCAGGACCGCTCCCGGGGCTCAGAACTGGATTTCAACCGTCTCCGAGCCCGAGTTATCACTCGAAAAGATCAAGATTTTGACTATCGCCCTCAAGAATCTGTCGGGCAAGCACCCGCGTGACAGGCTTGAAGCCTTCGTCACCGGCTTCATCGAGCCTGCGCACGATCTCCTCCGCATCCGGGATAGACCGGCCCATCCGCCTCAAGAGGTAAGAATAGACCTCTTCCGGCGGGCGAATATTCCGTGCCCGGAAGAATTTGCGAAGTACGCCCTCCAGCACCACGTCGTCGGGCGGCTCGATCTCGGCCACTGGCAGAGCGTTCAGGCGCGAGCGCAGGTCGGGGAGCTTGGTGGCCCAGAGCGCCGGGACCTTGCGGGCGGTTAGCAGCAGGCCGCCGGCACGGGCGGCGAGGTTGATCAGGTGGAAGAGCGTCTCGTCCGGCACGCCCTGATCGACGTCCTCGATCAGCGCAGGGCGATCTGCACGGGCGTCGAGGTCGGGGGCTGCGCGATCGAGCACGACGGCGCCGGCGGCCTTGGCCCAGGCCTGGGCGAGGTGGGTCTTGCCCGAGCCTTCCGGCCCTACGAGCGCCAGGGTTCCGCCGTGCCACGCGGGCCAGGCGTCGATCATCGCGGCGGCGTGCGCGTTCGAGCCACCGACGACGAACTCGTCGCGGGCGTAGGCCTGGGGGCGACCGAGGCTCAGCCGAAGCTGCCGCGCCATGCGCCGGATCCGTGGGAAGAGGTCACGCGGGGTGTTTAGCGGGACGGAAGGGACGAAGCCACCGCGGCGCGGCGTCCGTCACCGGGTTCCACAGGCCTGCGCGAGCCGGCCTAGAGACGGGGCGGTTCGTCCTTGGGACGCAGGTCGCGGGTCGACATGATCGCCCAGCCTTCGGCCTTGAGCAGTTCGATGGGCGAGAAGCGCACCTTGTAGTCCATCTTCTCGGAGCCCCGAACCCAATAGCCCAGATAGACGTAGGGCAGGCTGGTCAGGCAGGCCTGGACGATATGGTCAAGGATCACGAAGGAGCCGAGGCTGCGGCGCTTCATGTCCGGATCGTAGAAGCTGTAGACGAGCGACAGGCCGTCGCTCATCAGGTCGACCAGGGCGCAGGCCACGAGGTCGCCCGGGCCGCCGTCGGCCGGCTTCAGGCGATACTCGATCAGATGCGTGCGGACCGCGGTGTCCTCGACCATGGCGACGTAGTCGGGCCAGGTCATCTCGGCCATGCCGCCGTCCGCGTGGCGAGCCAGCAGGTAGCGGCGGAGCAGGTCGAACTGCTCCATCGTGGCCTCGGCCTCGACCAGGTGGCGCTCGATGTCGTCGTTGCGAGCGAGCACCTTCCGCTCGGAGCGGGAGAAGACGTAGTCCGACGCCGGGATGCGCGCGGAGACGCAGGCCGAGCACGCCTCACAGGCGGGGCGGTAGGCGATGTTCTGCGAGCGGCGGAAGCCCACCTGGGTCAGGCTGTCGTTGACGGTCGCGCCGTCGGAAAGCGGCAGGTGAGCGAAGACCTTCCGCTCGTAGCGCTCGGGCAGGTAGGGGCACGGCGACGGCGCGGTCAGGAAGAACCTGAGCTGTCGGGTCGGAAAATGCTGCGTCACGAGTGTGCGACCGCCCCTAAATCAAAGCGCCTCAAGGAATTAGGCGTCATGCGGGGCCGTTGCGCAAGGCGCTTCGCTACAACCCCGGGTCCGGCGGAAGAACCGGCGCCTCTCGCAACAACACGATCGCAATGCGACGGTTGCCGGGAAGGGTCGGGTCGTCCGGATAAAGCGGCTCGGACGTGGCCTTGCCCGACACCTGGTAGATCCTGTCCGCCTCTACGCCGGCGCCCTGGAGAATGCGCCGCGACGCATCCGCACGGCCGGCCGACAGCGGCCAATCGCCTTCGGACTTGGCGCCGCCCATGTTGGCGCTGGTGTGGCCATAGATGCTGACGCGGTTGGGCAGCTGGTTGATCACCTTGGACACCGCGCGCAGCAGCAGCTTGGCGCGGTCGTTGGGCTGGGACGAGCCCTGGTTGAACATGGAGCGGCCTTCCTGGTCGACCAACTGGATGCGAAGGCCTTCCGGCGTCTGGTCGATCAGGATGTTCTTCGACAACTCGGCGAGTTCGGGCATGTCCTGCAGCGCCTGACGCAGCGACTGGGCGGCCGAGGCGAAGGCGGCTTCCTCGCGCTTGGCCAATGCGTCGCGCAGCGCCTGGGTGGAGGCGGCGTCCAGCGACTCGGACTTGGACGCGTCGCGGTTCTTGCCGTCGTTGGGGTTGCGGCTGTCGGGGGCCAGTTCCTCGATGATCGCCGAGGCGCCGGCGCTCTTCGAGCCATCGGCGCCCAGGGCGTTCCCGCCCAGGATGCCGCCCGCCCCGGAGGTGGTCTCGGACACGCTGGCCGGGGCGAAGTAGTCGGCGATGCCGCGCTTCTGTTCTGGGCTCGTCGTGTTGATCAGCCACATTAGCAGGAAGAAGGCCATCATGGCGGTGACGAAGTCGGCGTAGGCGACCTTCCAGGCGCCGCCATGGTGACCGTGGCCGCCGCCCTTCTTGATCTTCTTGATGACGATCGGCTGGTCGCCCACCGACATTGGTCACCCCTGAGTCCGCCTGCTAGACCGGGGTGAAGTTGGCGGCTGCTCGTTAAGATGCAGCTAAGGTTACGGAGCGTGCTGGATGAAGGTGGCGTTCGCCGGGCTCGGCGTCATGGGCTTCCCGATGGCGGGGCACCTGGCCAAGGCCGGCCATGAGGTCGGGGTCTACAACCGCAGTCCAGAGAAGGCCCGTCGCTGGGTCGAGACCCACGCGGGTCCCCATGGCGGCCGCATGGGCGCCACGGTGGCCGAGGCGGCGGCCGGCGCGGAGATCCTGTTCCTGTGCGTGGGCAACGACCACGACGTACGCCAGGTGGTCGGCGAGGCCCTGGAGGCGCTGGCGCCCGGCGCGGTGATCGTCGATCACACGACGACCTCGGCCGTCGTGGCGCGCGAGATGGCCGACCTCGCGGCCAAGACAGGCCGCGCGTTCGTGGATGCGCCGGTGTCCGGCGGCCAGGCGGGCGCCGAGAACGGGCAGCTGACCATCATGTGCGGCGGCGACCAGGCCGCGTTCGCAAAAGCCGAACCGGTGATGGACGCCTACGCCAAGGCGATCCGCCGGATGGGCGAGGCGGGGGCGGGCCAGCTGACCAAGATGGTCAACCAGATCTGCATCGCCGGCGTGGTCCAAGGCCTGGCCGAGGGCCTGCACTTCGCCAAGCGCGCAGGCCTCGATCCCCAGAGCGTGCTGGAGGCGATCTCCAAGGGCGCCGCCCAGAGCTGGCAGATGGACAACCGCTGGCCGACAATGGCGCAGGGCAAGTTCGACTTCGGCTTCGCGGTCGACTGGATGCGCAAGGACTTGGGCCTGGTATTGGACGAGGCCGACCGCAACGGCGCGGCGCTCCAGATGACGGCGATGGTCGACGGCTTCTACGCCGAGGTGCAGGCGCTGGGCGGGCATCGCTGGGACACGTCCAGCCTCGTGGCGCGCCTGGAGAAGCCGGAGTGAGCGCCGCGGCCATCCTCAAGTCCGAGCGGCTGACGCTGATCCCGCCCGACGTGGCGGACGCTTCGTTCGTCCTCGAACTGCTGAACGATCCGGGCTGGATCGCCAACATCGGCGACCGTGGGGTGCGCACAGTCGACGACGCGCGGGCCTATATCGCCGATCGCTTCTCCAAGAGCCCCTGGTTCGTGGTCCGCGACAGCTCAGGAACCGCTGTCGGCATGTGCGGCATCGTCGTCGGGCGCGAGGGCCTGGACAGTCCCGACATCGGCTACGCCTTCCTCGCCCGGCACTCGGGCCACGGCTACGCCACCGAGGCGGCGCAGCTGGTGCTGGCCTACGCGCGCGAGACGATGGGCCTGGCCAAGGTGGCGGCGATCACCACGCCGACCAACACCGCCTCGCAGCGGGTGCTCGAGAAGATTGGCTTACGCTTCGTCCAGATGATCAACCTGCCGGGGTACGAGGAGCCGAGCGCGTACTTCTCGACCTGAGCGGAGGGATCGATGGGGGCGGTGACGACGAGGACGGTGGAGGCCAACGGCTTCCGCTTTGCGGTCGACGAGGCGGGAAGCGGGGACCGGCTGTCGCTGTGCCTGCACGGCTTTCCCGAGAGCCGGTTCTCCTGGCGGCATCAGCTGCCGCTGCTGGCCGAGATGGGCTACCGCGCCTGGGCCCCCGACCTGCGCGGCTACGGCGACACAGAGCCCCGCCCGCAGGACGTGGCGAGCTACCGGATCGATCGGCTGCTGGAGGATGTCGCGGCCCTGGTCGACGCCAGCGGCGCGGAGGAGGTCACGCTGCTCGCTCACGACTGGGGCGCGCTGGTCGCCTGGACGTTCGCGACCCAGAAGGTTCGGCCGCTCGTGCGGCTGGTGATCATGAACGTGCCGCATCCGGCGGTGTTCGGCGAGGTCGTGAAGCGATCAGCGGCCCAGCGGCGGAAGTCCTGGTACGTGGCCTTCTTCCAGCTCCCCTGGCTCCCCGAGCGGATGATGACGGCGAACAAGGCGCGCGCTATCCGCAACGCCTTCCACGGCATGGCGATCGACAAGAGCCGGTTCCCGCCTGAGGTGCTGGATCACTATGCCGTCAATGCGCTGAAGCCCGGCGCGATGCGGGCGATGATCAACTGGTACCGGGCGGCCATGCGCTACCGCCTGCAGGATCGGCCTTGGCCGAGGATTGAGACGCCGACGCTCATTGTCTGGGGCGAGGAGGATGCCGCGCTGGGTCTGGAAACCCTCGAAGGTACGGAGGCTTATGTCGGAAACCTTACAATCCGCAGGCTGCCGAACGTTTCGCACTGGGTGCAGCAGGAGGCGCCCGAACAGGTCAACGGGATCCTGCGGGACTGGCTTAACCGCTCGGCCTAGCCCCCCAGCAGCCGGGCCGCGCGTGGCGCGAAGTAGGTGATGACGCCCGAAGCTCCGGCCCGCTTGAAGGCGCCGAGGCTTTCCAGGATGGCGCGCTCCTCATCGAGCCAGCCGTTCTGGGCGGCGGCCATCAGCATGGCGTACTCACCCGAGACCTGGAACGCGAAGGTCGGCAATGAGAAGGCGTCGACCACCTGGCGCACGATGTCGAGGTAGGGCATCCCCGGCTTCACCATCACCATGTCAGCGCCCTCGGCGATGTCCAGGGCGACCTCGCGCAGCGCCTCGGCGTGATTGGCGGCGTCCATCTGGTAGGTCTTCTTGTCGCCCGGGTTGTCGACCGAGCCCGTGCCGAGCTTCCCCGAGCCGATGGCCTCGCGGTAGGGGCCATAGAAGGCGGAGGCGTACTTGGCGGCGTAGGACATGATCATCACGTCCTGAAGGCCCTCGGCCTCGAGAGCCGATCGCAGGGCGCCGACGCGGCCGTCCATCATGTCGGACGGCGCGAGGATATCGCAGCCGGCCTTGGCCTGGACGAGGGCCTGGCGGACCAGGGACTCGATGGTGGCGTCGTTGAGAATGCGGCCGTTCTCGATCAGGCCATCGTGGCCGTGGTCGGTGAACGGATCGAGGGCCACGTCGCACATAATGCCGACTTCAGGCGCGGCGTCCTTCATGGCCTTCACGGCGTTGCAGACCACGCCGTTGGGATCGTGGGCCAGTGAGCCCGAAGCGTCCTTCTTGGCCCCGTCGATGTGCGGGAAGACGGCGATGGCCGGGATACCGAGCGCCTTCGCCTCCTTGGCGGCCTTGGCGGCCTCCTTGACCGAGAGGCGGGCGACGCCCGGCATGGAGCCCACCGGGACCTCGCCTTCGCCCTCGTGGACCACCATCGACCAGATGAGGTCGGCCGGGGTCAGCACGGTCTCGCGGACGAGGCGTCGGACCCAGTCGGCCTGGCGCAGGCGGCGGAGACGGAGGGCGGGATAGGCGGCGAGCGGGGCTTTGGTCATCGCGCGGGGATTTGGACCCGTGGGCGCGTCGAGGCAAGCCGGATGAGGGTTCTCGCCTCGGGCGCACAGCCCAGCCCGGGCTCAGGGCTCCACCGGATGGCGGCCTGGAGCGGGCGGGGCCAGGAGTCGGGCTCAAAGCCCCTGCGGCCATCGGAGACCCCATGCCCAAGCTCGTCACACGCGCGGCCACGATCCTTGGACTGCTCGTGGCCCTGCTGCTCAGTCCGGGCGCGGCGCTGGCGCAGTCGCAGACCTACAGCGGCCTGATCGTCTCCCGAGAGGAAACCAACCTGACGGTTCGCATCGCCGGCAGCGATCGCCTCGTGCGGGTGACGCCCGACACCAAGATCCAGTCGGTGGCGGTTCGCTAGGCGTGCGGCGCAAAAGCCATACGATCAACGACCTGATGCGCGGCCTGTCGGTGGACCTGGTGGCGACGCCGGACGGCGAGGCCTGATAGCGCGTGAGATCACCTTCAAACCGGGTTCGCTGCGCACGGCGCAGCAGATCGAGGCCGGGTTGGTGGAGACCGAGGGCCGGGTTTCCGAGAACGCCGAACGCATCGACAACGTCGGTGACCTGGTGGCCAAGGATCGGGCCAAGGTGTTCTTCGCGGTCGGCAAGTATGAGCTCACCGCCGAAGGGCAGCAGTCGCTGAAGGACATCGCGGCCAAGGCCAAGGCGACGCGGGGCTATCGGCTGGCGGTCGTGGGGCGGGCCGACCCGACCGGCAACGCCGCGGCCAACCGCCGGCTGAGCGCGCGGCGGGCCGAGGCGGTGAAGGCCTATTTGATCGAGTCGTGCGGGATCCTGCCCGGCCGGATCGTTCCGAACACGGCGCTGGGCTCGGACAGCGTCGCCAACGATCCCGATCCGCCGGCGAACGACGCCGAGGCCCGTCGGGTGACGGTGACGATCACGGTGAGCAAGTCCGCGCGGCCTTGATTTCAGCGACTGCCCCAACGGCAGATTGACACCACGTCAGGGCCGGGCGAACTCCCGGCCCATGGACTTCAACCTGACGGAAGATCAGCGGGCCATCGAGGACGCCGCGCGCGACTTCGCCGCCGCTGAACTCGCGCCGAACTCGGCGCGGTGGGACGAGGAGAAGCACTTCCCCGTCGACGTGCTGCGCAAGGCCGCCGAACTGGGGTTCGCGGGCCTCTATGTGCGCGAGGACGTCGGCGGCTCGGGCCTGAGCCGGCTCGACGCCTCGATCGTCTTCGAGCAGCTGTCGTACGGCGATGTCGCGACGGCGGCCTTCATCTCGATCCACAACATGGCCTCGTGGATGATCGACCGGTTCGGCTCGGACGACCTGCGGACCCGATATCTTCCGAGGCTCTGCACGATGGAGCTGATCGCCTCCTACTGTCTGACCGAGCCCGGCTCCGGTTCGGACGCGGCGGCGATGAAGACGACGGCGCGGCGCGACGGCGACTCCTATGTGCTGAACGGCTCCAAGGCCTTCATCTCGGGCGCCGGATCCTCGGACATCTATGTCGTCATGGCCCGGACGGGCGGCGAGGGGGCCAAGGGCGTCTCGGCGTTCGTCGTCGAGAAGGACGCGGCGGGGCTGTCGTTCGGGGCGCAGGAAAGGAAGATGGGCTGGAACGCCCAGCCGACGGCGCAGGTGAACTTCGACGACTGCCGCGTGCCGGCCCAGAACCGCATCGGCGAGGAGGGCGAGGGCTTCAAGTTCGCCATGGCCGGGCTGGACGGCGGGCGGATCAACATCGCCTCCTGCAGCCTCGGCGGCGCCGGCTTGGCGCTGGACACGGCGCGGGAATACCTCGGCAGCCGCAAGCAGTTCGGCCGGCCGCTGGCCGACTTCCAGGGCTTGCAGTGGCGGCTGGCGGACATGGCCACCGAACTGGACGCGGCGCGCCTGATGGTGCGGCGCGCGGCGCATGCCCTCGACAACAAGGACGCGAAGGCCACGCAGTACTGCGCCATGGCCAAGCGGTTCGCCACCGACGGCGGCTTCGAGGTCGCCAACCAGGCCCTGCAGCTGCACGGCGGCTACGGCTACCTGAGGGACTTCCCGCTGGAGCGGATCGTGCGCGACCTGCGGGTCCACCAGATCCTCGAAGGCACCAACGAGATCATGCGGGTGATCATCGCCCGGGAGCTGCTGCGCGGATGAGCGAACCGGAAGTCCTGACCCGCGTGGAGGGCCGCGTCGGCCGGATCACGCTGAACCGGCCGCAGGCGCTGCATGCGCTGACGACCCAGATGTGCCGCGACATCACCGCAGCCCTGCTGGCATGGAAGGACGATCCCGGCGTGGAGCTGGTTCTGCTGGACCATTCCGGCGAGCGCGGCTTCTGCGCTGGCGGCGACATCCGGATGCTCGCCGAAAGCGGGCAGGGCGACGGCGCGGCGGCGCGCGAGTTCTTCCACACCGAGTACCGGCTGAACGACCTGCTGTTCCGCTATCCCAAGCCTACCGTGGCGATCATGGACGGCGTGACCATGGGCGGCGGCGTCGGCCTGTCGCGACCCTGCCGCTTCCGGGTGGCCACCGAGCGTACGACCTTCGCCATGCCCGAGACGGGGATCGGCCTGTTTCCGGACGTCGGCGGCGGCTGGTACCTGAGCCGGATGCCCGACCACATCGGGCTATGGCTGGCGCTGACGGGCGCGCGGATCAAGGCGGCGGACTGCGAGCTGCTGGGGATCGCCACCGACTACGTCGAGAGCGCCAAGGTGGCCGAGCTGAAGGCTGGCATTGTCGCCGATCCGAAGAAGGCCGAGACTCTTCTGACCGAACTCGAGGCGGATCCGGGCCGGCCCCCGATCGCCGCCCACCAGGACGAGATCGCCAGGCTGTTCGCCGGCGACAGCGTCGAGGCGATCTTGGCGGCGTTGCGGGCGGCGGGCACCGACTGGGCGGCCGAGCAGCTGAAGGTCATGGCGACCAAGTCGCCCCAGACGATGAAGGTGGCGTTCCGCCAGTTGCAGCTGGGCGCGCAGGCGAAGTCGTTCGCCGACAACATGGCCATGGAGTACCGGATCGGCGCCCGCGTGGTTCAGAAGCACGACTTCATCGAGGGCGTGCGGGCGGTGATCGTCGAGAAGGACAATGCGCCGAAGTGGAGCCCATCCACCGTCGAGGGCGTGTCCGACGCGATGCTGGACGAGATCTTCGCGCCCCTGCCGGCCGACCAGGAATGGACCCCGCTTCCGGAGCTTACCCAATGACGCAGTCGAAGATGCGGGTGGCCTTCATCGGCCTCGGCAACATGGGCGGCGGCATGGCCGCCAATCAGGCCAAGGCGGGCCGCGAGGTCATGGCGTTCGACCTCTCGGCCGCGGCGCTGGATAAGGCGGCCGGCGCAGGCTGCGCCAAGGCGGCCTCGGTGGCTGAGGCGGTGGGGGACGCCGACGCGATCGTCACCATGCTGCCGGCCGGGCCGCACGTGCGCTCGGTCTATGCGGAGCAGATCTTTCCCAACGCGCCCAAGACGGCGCTGCTGATCGACTGTTCGACCATCGACGTCGATAGCGCCAGGGCGGTCGCCGCGCAGGCGAAGGAGCTGGGCTTCCGGTTCGCCGACGCCCCTGTCTCGGGCGGGACGGCGGCGGCCGAGGCCGGAACGCTGGCCTTCATGGTCGGCTGCGAGGAAGCCGACTTCGCGGAGGTAGAGCAGGTCATCGCGCCGATGAGCCGGGCGACCATCCGGGCCGGCGACCATGGGGCAGGGCAGGCCGCCAAGATCTGTAACAACATGGTCCTGGGCATCTCGATGATCGCAGTGTGCGAGGCCCTGGCGCTGGCCGAGAAGCTGGGTCTCGATCCGGTGAAGTTCCACGAGATCAGCTCGCAGTCCTCCGGTCAGTGCTGGAGCCTGACCAGCTATTGCCCGTGGCCGGGCCCGGTGCCGACGGCGCCGTCGAACCGCAACTACGAGCGCGGCTTCGCGACGGCGATGATGCTCAAGGACCTGAAGCTGGCCCAAGAGGCCGCGGCCAAGGCCGGCGCCGCGACCCCGTTGGGGGCGAGCGCCGAGGGCCTCTACGCGCTGTTCGATCGCCTCGGCGGCGGGGGCAAGGACTTCTCGGCGATCCTGGAGATGCTGCGCGGCAAACTGCCGGCCTAGCCGCTGGCGAGCGGCAGCTTGTGGGCGCCGTCGAAGGGCGTGACCGTGACTTGGCCCAGGTCGAGATCCTCCGCACAGCGCAGGTTCAGCGCCACCATCGGACCGCGCGGGCTCTCACCCTCGGCGAAAGGCGCGCAGCCACACGTGCGGCAGAACTGGTGGCGGATGACGTGGTTGTTCCAGGTGTAGATGGTCAGTTCGTCGCGGGCCGTCTCGAGGCTGAACTTGCCAGGCTCCCCGAACGCCAGGATCGAGCCGCGGCGGCGGCAGATCGAGCAGTTGCATTCGATCGCTTCGGTCGGCGCGTCCTCATAGGTCGCGGCGACGGCGCCGCAGTGGCAGCTCAGGCGGATCGGCATCGGTCTCTCCCTTGATCTGGATCAAGGACGTAGCACGCCCCGACCGGCAGACACTGCGGCTCACGAAATCTCCGTGGTCGGTCACGAAAGCTGAACGCCTGCGGCGACCGAGTTTATGGACATTGTGAAATCCCGGCGCCAAAAGGCAGACGTATTCAAGGGGCCGGCCGCTTCGCAGCGAGACGCCGGGATTCAAGTCGATGGATTACAGGTCAGCTTTCCGCACCGCTCTGGAGAACATCCGGTCCGAGGGCCGGTACCGCGTGTTCGCCGACCTTAAGCGCCACCGCGGCGAGTTCCCGAAGGCGACCTGGACGCGCGCCGACGGCTCGGAGACCGAAGTCACCGTCTGGTGCTCGAACGACTACCTCGGCCAGGGCCAGAACCCCGTCGTGCTGGACGCCATGCACCAGGCGATCGAAGAGGCGGGCGCCGGCTCGGGCGGCACCCGCAACATCTCTGGCACCACGCACTACCACGTCGAGCTGGAGCGCGAGCTCGCCGACCTGCACGGCAAGGAAGCCGCGCTGCTGTTCACGTCCGGCTACGTCTCGAACGAAGCGACGCTGTCGACGCTCTACAAGATCCTGCCGGGCCTGCAGGTCTTCTCGGATGAGCTGAACCACAATTCGATGATCTCGGGCATCCGGGCGGGCAAGCGCGAGCAGCGTCACGTCTTCCGGCACAACGACCTCGAGCATCTGGAAAGCCTGCTGGCGGCGACCGACCCGAGCCTGCCCAAGCTGATCGCCTTTGAGAGCGTCTACTCGATGGACGGCGACATCGCCGACATCGCCGGCACCATCGCCCTGGCGCGAAAGTACGGCGCCATGACCTATATCGACGAGGTCCACGCGGTCGGCATGTACGGCCCGCGCGGCGCCGGCGTCGCCGAGCGCGACGGCCTGATGGCCGAGATCGACATCATCGAAGGCACGCTGGGCAAGGCGTTCGGCGTCATGGGCGGCTACATCGCCGCCGACGCGGTAATCGTCGACGCGATCCGCAGCTACGCCGACGGCTTCATCTTCACGACCTCGCTGCCCCCGGCGCTCGCCGCGGGCGCGGCGGCTTCGATCCGCTACCTCAAGGAACACAACGAGGTCCGAGAGGCGCACCAGGAGCGCGCCGCGACCCTGAAGGCCCGCCTGACCAAGGCCGGCCTGCCGGTCATGCCCTCGGTCAGCCACATCGTGCCGGTGCTCGTGGGGGACGCCGTCCACTGCAAGATGATCTCGGACATCCTGCTCGAAGAGCACGGCATCTATGTCCAGCCGATCAACTATCCGACCGTGCCGCGGGGCACCGAGCGGCTGCGATTCACGCCGTCGCCGGCCCACACCGATGAGATGATGGACAAGCTGGCCCACGCGCTGGAAGCGCTCTGGGTCCACTGCAACATCAAGCGCGTGGGCGGCGTCGCGGCCTAGGCCGCGATATCCCTAGAAGACGTCGGTCACCCGGCAGACCGCGCTCCAGCCGCCGCGGAAGGTGGTGAGCTGGACGACGGCGATCTCATGGACCACGCCGCGGCTCTCCACCGTGAACAGGTCGCCCAGCTTGGGCGTCAGCGGGTCGACCGACCAGATGGCCACTTCGCGGCGGGTATCCAGGTCCTCGTCGAGGATCTCGTAGCCGCTCTCGCTGAACGGCCGCAGAGCTGGATCGGTCGTGACGCGGGGCATGTTCTACTTCCTCCGTCGGACGCCGCGGCCGAGGCCAATCTTCTTGGCGAAATCGGACCGGCGAGCCGCATACGCCGGGGCGACCATGGGATAGTCCGGCGCAAGCCCCCACCGCCGGCGATATTCGTCCGGGCTCATGTTGTAGCGGGACCGCAGGTACCGCTTGAGCATCTTCAGCTTCTTCCCGTCCTCGAGGCAGACGATGTAGTCGTGCTGCACGGAGCGGCCGATCGGGACGGCCGGCTTTGGGCGCTCTTCGGAGACAGGCGCTGCGGGTGCGCGGGTGAGCTGTTCGAGAGTCTGATGAACGGTGCGGATGATGTCCGGGACCGCCTCGGCCGACACGGCGTTGCGGCTGACATAGGCGGCGACGATGCCTGCGCCGAGACGCAAGATGTCCTCCCCCGACGAGGCCCCGGTGTCGGGTCCAACGCTCATAGATCCCCCTTCTTCCACGCTGCACTGAACGGCCCGGGCGCGCGCCTGCACCTCGGCCTAAGTCGCTCAACGCCGCACGGTGGGGTTTGTTCCGCGCAAAAGCGGCCGGCGGGCCGGTTGGAAGCCGCGCGCCAAGAGAGTAAAGAACCGGCTCCGCCGCCCGGATTCTGTCAGCCCTCAGAAAGGCCCGCCCTTGAACGTGCACGTGCAATCGCAAGCCCAGACCGATGCGTTCTTCGGCGAGGGCGTGGGCCAGGCCGATCCGGCGGTCGCCGCCGTGCTGAACGGCGAGCTGAAGCGCCAGCAGGACCAGATCGAACTGATCGCGTCCGAGAACATCGTCTCCAAGGCGGTGCTGGACGCGCAAGGCAGCGTGCTGACCAACAAGTACGCCGAGGGCTATCCAGGCAAGCGCTACTACGGCGGCTGCGAGGTGGTGGACGAGGTCGAGACCCTGGCCATCGAGCGCGCCAAGCAGCTGTTCGGCTGTGAGTACGCAAACGTCCAGCCGCACTCCGGCAGCCAGGCGAACCAGGCCGTGTTCATGGTCACCATGACGCCGGGCGACACCTTCATGGGCATGAACCTGGACCACGGCGGCCACCTGACGCACGGCAAGAGCGTCAACCAGTCGGGCAAGTGGTTCAGCCCCGTGGCCTATGGCGTTCGGGCCCAGGACCACCTGATCGACTACGACGAGGCCTACGAGGTCGCGAAGGCCAACAACCCGAAGGTGATCATCGCCGGCGGCTCGGCCTATTCGCGGCAGATCGACTTCAAGAAGTTCCGCGAGATCGCGGACGAGGTGGGCGCGATCCTGATGTGCGACGTGGCCCACTATGCAGGCCTGATCGCGGCCGGGGAGTATCCGAACCCGTTCCCGCACGCCCACATCGTGACCACGACCACCCACAAGACCTTGCGGGGTCCGCGCGGCGGCCTGATCCTGACCAACGACAAGAAGCTGGCGACCAAGATCAACAGCGCGGTGTTCCCCGGCCTGCAGGGCGGGCCGCTGATGCACGTGATCGCAGCCAAGGCGGTCGCGTTCGGCGAGGCGCTGAAGCCCGAGTTCAAGACCTACGCCAAGCAGGTGATCGAGAACGCCCGGGCGCTCGCCGACAGCCTGCAGAGCGTCGGATTCAAGATCGTCTCGAACGGCACGGACAGCCACCTGATGCTGGTCGATCTGACGCCGAAGAACGTGTCGGGCGCCCAGGCCGAGGTGGCGCTGGAGCGCGCCGGGATCACGACGAATAAGAATTCGATCCCCGGCGATCCGCTGCCGCCGATGCAGACCTCGGGCCTGCGGGTGGGCTCGCCCGCCGGCACGACCCGCGGCTTTGGCGTCGAGGAATTCCGTCAGGTCGGCCGCTGGATCGGCGAGGTGCTGGACGCTGTCTCGACCGGCGAGGACTCCGGCCACGTCGAGCAGAAGGTGCGGGGCGAGGTGCTGACGCTGACGAAGCGCTTCCCCATCTACTCCTAATAGCGTTAATTGGCCGGGTAGGGGGCTAGATATGCGCTGCCCGTTCTGTGGCCACGACGAAACCCAGGTGAAGGACAGCCGCCCATCGGAAGACGGGGCGGCGATCCGCAGGCGCAGGCTCTGCCCGCAATGCGAGGGTCGTTTCACGACCTTCGAGCGGGTGCAGCTGCGCGAGCTGACGATCGTGAAGCGGTCGGGGCGGCGCTCGCCCTTCGACCGGGACAAGCTGGCGCGTTCTCTGATGATCGCGCTGCGCAAGCGGCCCGTGGAGCCCGAGCGGATCGAGCGGATGATCTCGACGATCGTGCGCCAGCTCGAGAGCATGGGCGAGACCGAGGTCTCGTCTTCGGCCATCGGCGAACTGGTCATGAAGCAGCTGAAGCAGCTCGATGACGTGGCCTATGTCCGCTACGCCTCGGTCTATCGCGATTTCCGCGAGACCCAGGATTTCGCCCGCTTCCTCGGTGAGGAAGGCCTGAGCGAGGCGGCCGAAGAGGGCCGCTAGCACAAGATCGGGACGCCGACCGGTTTCGGGGCTCCGGCCGACGTCCCTGGCCCGCCTTCGGCGCCGACGTTCTCGCGGAACGCCGGCGGGACGACGGCCCTAGCAGAAGGCGGGAGCCACCGCTTCGAGTTGGGCGCGGCCGGCGGGGCTGACCTCGCCCAGAGCCTTCAGGAAGCCCTGGTTGACCAGCGCGGAGCCCAGGAAGGTCCAGCGCTGGGCCTGATGCTGCCTCGCGATGAAGGCGGCGCGCTGTTCCTTGGTCAGCAACCGGCCGGTGGCGCGCTCGAAGGCGTCGAGATCCAGCTCGACCTGTTGGGCTAGGCCGCCGTCGAGGAAGGCGCCGATCTGCAGAAACTCCTGCACCGCTTGCATGACGCCCTCGGGCCCGGCCTTCTCGGCGAGTTCGTAGAACACCAGGGCGTCCAGCTTGGCGTGCTGCGATTCCTCCATCCAGTGGTGCTTCAGCAGGCTCTTGAACTGAGGGTCGAGGCCCTCGTCGTCCTGAACGCTCTCCAGCCAGTGCTGCTGGGTGGCCCACTCGATGGCCAGCACGAAGAGCGCGACGCCCAGCTTGCCGTGGCTGCGGATCATGGCGCCGATGTCCTCGGCCGGGCCGATCACCCCGCAGGCGACATCGAAGCCGTCGGTGAAGGCCTTCCGGAAGCGCACGAAGAGCTCGATGTGCTTGGCTTCCTCGTCGGCGAAGTTCTGCAGGGCCGCGGTGCGGTGCGGGTCCTGCCCGGGCTTGGAGGCCACATGCTGTTCGATAGCGGGCAGGATGCAGCGCTCGACCAGCTCGAACATGGCGAGGTAACCGAAGCCGCGGATCTGGTTGAGCTTCAGCCGCTCCGCCGGGCTCAGGAAGTCGAGTTCGCCGGTGCGGGCGAAGGTCTCGGGCAGGAAGGGCTTGCTGAAGTCCATCGGCTTGTCGGGGCCGATGATGTCCTCGACGCGCCAGTTCACGCGCTTCGAGATCTCCAGCAGGCGTTCGTAGCTGTGACCTTGGATCATGATGTCGTCTCCTCGCGCGGCGCCGCGCCCTCCGGGGGCGCAGCCGCGGCGGGTGGAGCAGCCGCCGTCAGTTGTTGGCGGTTGTCGGGTCGATGATCTGCGGCACCTCGGTGATCCGGGTCACCGGGAAGCCGCTGAGTTCGGCGTGGGCATGGATCGTGTCCTCACCGTCGGCGAGGTAGATGCAGTACGTCCGGTCCCCGGCCACGTAGCTGTGCTGCCACTGGATGGTCCCGCCGATCTTCTCGATCGCCTGGTTCGAGGCGCGGGCGACGCCGCATAGTTCGACAATGGACATGCCGCCTATGCCGGAGACTTCACGCTCGACCAGGAAACGTCTGAGTTGGCCCATGGCGCCGCCTCTTGCATTCCCTCGATGCCCAAGTGTCACGCCGGTCGCCGAACGGCGCAATCTAAACAATCTGGCCATCGCTAAAGGTTTTGTTTAGCATTCAGGGATGGTCGCGCCGACGTACCTCAGGTCGCTCCAGGCGCTGGAGCTGACGGTCCGCAAGGGCTCGTTCACGGCGGCTGCGGACGCGCTGGGGATCACGCCGGCCGCTGTGGGCCAGCGGGTGAAGGCGCTGGAGGACTACCTGGGCGTCGAGCTGCTGTCGCGCGGCCGTTCGGGCCTTCGGCCGGCGCCGGGCCTGATGCCGGCGCTGGGCCATCTGAACCGCGGCTTCGAGGAACTGGCGGCGGCGGCGCGCGAGCTGGAACTGCAGCGCGGCCACGAGCTGCATCTGGCCGCCGCATCGGACTTCGTGGACCTCTGGCTCGCGCCCCGGCTGGAGCGTTTCCGCGCCGGGCACCCGAACATCCTGTTCAACATCAACGGCGAGGGCGAGGCGCCGCACCGGATCGGCCGGGTCGACTGCGAGATCAGCTACGGCCCGCCCCGTGATGCGCCCAACACCGACCTGCTGTTCCGCGACTATGTGCTGCCGGTGACCTCGCCGGAGAACGTCGCGCGGACCTCGGTCATACCGCGCGAGCACCGGCTCGAAGGCTTCCCGCTGGTCCACCTGGACTTCTACAAGGATGACCCCGCCGGGCTCTCCTGGCCGGAGTGGGTAACGGCCAACGACATGCAGCGCAGCGCGCCTGAGCGCGGGATGCGCTTCCGGCGGATCACGGCGGCCTTGGATGCGGTCGACGCGGACGCCGGTGTCACGCTCTGCGGCCTCGCGCTGATCGGCGAGCGACTGGACGCTGGGCAGATCGGCCTGCCGTATCCGATCTCGGCCGGGCGCTGGAGCGCGTACGGGTTTCATGCGCGGTTCCGGGCCGACGCCGAAGGGCGACGGCCGGTGCAGCGGTTCCGGGAGTGGCTGCTGGACGAGGCGCGGGCGACGCGCAGCTGGCTGACGGGCGCGGTCGGCGCGGCTCCCGACTAGGCGTTCACGCCGCGGCGGGCGGCAGGGCGCTGAGCTCCAGCAGGTCCAGCTCGGCCTCGGCGGCGCGATAGGCCTCATCGCCAATGATGCTGCGGCTGCGCAGTTCGGCGATCGCCTCGCGCGAGGCCGCCACCATGCGCCGCTGCAGCAGATTGCCGGAGGCCTCGTAGGGATCGGCCCCGCTGCGCGACAGGCCGAGCGCCTCGGCGTAGTGGTCGCGAAGGCGATGCGCCGCCGGCGACTCGTCCCCGTCCACCGCCTTCATGCCGGCCTTCAAGGCCGCCTCGCGGGCGAGCTGCAGTTCGGCGTGCAGCTGGGAATCTGCCGGCAGCCGGAACAGAGCCAGGAGCGGCCGCAGGGTCAGGCCCTGCAACACCAGGGTGCCCAGCACCACCACGAAGGCCGTGAGCTGGATGAAGTCGCGATAGGGGAAACCGGCGGGCAGGGCCATGGCTGCGGCGAGGGTGACGACGCCGCGCATGCCTGACCAGCCGACGACGGTGGCGCCCCGCCAGCCCAGCGGCGACCCGTGACGCCGGTGGATGAGGTGCGAACCCGCCGTGTGCAGCAGCACCCAGGCGAGGCGGACGCCGACGACCACGGCCAGGACCACCAGGGCTCCGCCGAGGTAGCGCGCACGGTCTGCCGAGGTGAGCCCTTCCAGAATGGGCCCCAGCTGCAGGCCGATCAGGGTGAAGGCCAGGACGTTGAGGACGACCGTCACGGTTTCCCAGATGGCGAAGGACGGTACGCGCAGCCGGGCCGCGAGCGGGGTGATGCTGCGGCGCGCGACGGTCAGCCCGGCGACCACCACCGTGACGACCCCGGACAGGCCGAGCCGCTCGGCCAGCAGCCAGAGCGCGAAGGTGGTGACGAACTGGAAGATCACTGCGCTCGGGGCGTCGGTGAAGCGGGTGGAAAGCGCCCCGATCAGCCGCGCGCCCAGCCAGCCCGCCACGACGCTGCCAGCGAACACCAGGGCGAACATCGGCGCAGCGCCGGCCAGGCTGAAGCTGCCGGTGGCGGCGGCGACGACCGCCAGCCGATAAATCAGGAGCGCCGAGGCGTCGTTCAGCAGGCTCTCGCCTTCGAGGATGCTGCGGATCCGGTAGGGCGGGTTCACCTGGCGCAGCACGGCGAGCGCGGCCACGGCGTCGGGTGGCGCCACGAGCGCGCCCAGGGCGATGGCCGCCGGCCACGGCAGGTCGGGGAAAACGGCGCGGGCCGCGACCGCGACGGCGAGGGTGGTCAGCGCAACGGCGACCAGGGCCAGCGACGAGACCGCCGCCCAGTTGCGGCGGAGATCGCGGAGGGAGGCGTCGTAGGCGGCATCCAGGAGCACGGGCGCCACGAAGAGCGCGAGGATCAGCTCGGGCGGGAGCTCAAGTCGCGGCCCGCCGGGCACGAAGGCGAGCAGGGCGCCGCCGAGTGCGAGCAGCGTCGGATAGGGGATGCCCGCCTTCCGAGCGAGCGACGACAGCACCGTGGCGGCCATCAAGAGGATCAGGATCGTCTCGAAGACGTGCATGCCTGCCTTGTAGCAGGGGTTGCGGCTGCTTCGCACGGCGCCGCTTGGCGAACGCCGGCTCGGCTTGGCGCCTGCAAGGTTCTCGGCCATGAACGGCGTGCATGACCGTCACCCTGAAGCTCGCGACGTCGCTGGACGGCCGCATCGCCACAGCGAGCGGCGAGAGCCGCTGGATCACCGGCGAGCCGGCGCGACGCGCCGTGCACCAGCTGCGGGCCCAGCACGACGCCGTGCTGGTCGGCATCGAGACGGCCCTCGTCGACGATCCCGAGCTGACGGTGCGGCTGCCGGGCTGGAACGGCCGCCAGCCGGCGCGGGTGGTGCTGGACAGCCGTCAGCGGCTGACGCCCGAGTGCAAGCTCGTGAAGTCCGCCCGTGAGATCCCGACCTATGTGGTGGCCACGACCCCGCCGGAGCCAGCGCTGGTGGAGGCCGGCGTACGCGTGCTCCGCGTCAAGGCCGTCGGCGAGGACCGCCCGGAGCTGAAAACGGTCGTGCAAGCCCTTGCCGGCGAAGGCCTTTCGAACATCTTCGTTGAAGGCGGCGGCCAGGTGGCGGCGAGCTTCCTGCGCTGCGGCCTGGTGGATCGGCTGGAGTGGTTCCGCGCACCCATCGTCATCGGCGGCGAGGGCCGGCCCGGCGTCGGCGCCCTGGCCGTTGCGGCCCTGGTCGATGCGCCCCATTTCGCGCGAGTGGAAGTCCAGAGCGTCGGCGACGACCTCTGGGAACGGTACGAGAGGATCTGAATGTTCACCGGCATCGTCGTCGACGTGGGTCGCGTCCGCAGCGTGCGCGAGACGGACCGCGACCGCCGGTTCGAGATCGAGACGGCGTTCGACACCAGCGGCATCGACATCGGCGCTTCGGTCAGCCACGCCGGCTGCTGCCTGACGGTCGTGGAAAAGGGTCCCGGCTGGATCGCGGTCGAGGTCTCGGGCGAGACCCTGTCGAAGACCACGCTTGACCAGTGGCGCGAAGGCCATCGCGTGAACCTGGAGCGGGCCGCCAAGGTCGGCGATGAGCTCGGCGGTCACATCGTCTCGGGCCACGTCGACGGCGTGGGCGAGGTGGTGAGCGTCGCGGAGGAGGGCGGTTCGCACCGCGTCCAGATCCGCGTGCCGCGCCCGCTGCACCGGTACATCGCTCCGAAGGGCTCCATCACCGTCGAGGGCGTCTCCCTGACGGTGAACGAGGTGGAGGACGACGTGTTCGGCGTGAACCTCATTCCGCACACCTGGGACGTGACGACGCTGGGCGAGCTGAAACCGGGGTCGCGGGTGAACCTCGAGATCGACATGCTCGCCAGATATCTCGCCCGCTGGCGCGAAACCGCCTAAAGGGGCGGATATGACCGAACAACCTCTCCGCGTCCTCATCGTCGAGGCGCGATTCTATGACGACCTGGCCGACGCCTTGCTGGAAGGCGCGAGCGACGCGCTGAGAGCCTTCGGCGCGGAATTCGACGTGGTCACGGTGCCCGGAGCGCTGGAGATCCCGGGGGCCATCGCGTTGGCCGAAGACGCCGGTCACGGGCCGAGCGGCGTGCGCTACGACGCCTACGTCGCCCTGGGCTGCGTGATCCGTGGCGAAACCTACCACTTCGAGATCGTCTCGAACGAGAGCGCGCGCGGGATCATGGACCTCACCGTCCGCAAGGGGCTGTGCATCGGCAACGGCATCCTGACGACCGAGGACGAGGACCAGGCCTGGGCTCGGGCTCGGATCAGCGAAGGAGACAAGGGCGGCGGCGCCGCGCGTGCGGCCTTGGCCATGGCGGCGCTGAAGCAGCAACTGACGGCGGGCGGCCGATGAGCGCGCCGAAGCAGTCCCGTTCGGTGGCGCGGCTGGCGGCCGTGCAGGCGCTCTACCAGATGGAGGTCTCCTCGGTCGGTGTGGAGGCGGTCATCCGCGAATTCATGGATCACCGCTTCGACCGCGACGTGGAAGGCGAAACCCTTGCGACGGCCGACGAGGCGTTCTTCGCCGAGCTGGTGCGCGGGGTCGTGCGCGAGCAGAAGGCCATCGACGCGGCCATCGCGAAGCGACTGGCCAGCGGCTGGCGGCTGGAGCGGCTGGACGCCACCGTGCGGGCCATCCTGCGCTCCGGCGCCTTCGAACTTACGCATCGGCCGGACGTGCCCACCGAGGTGGCGATCGATGAATATGTCGAGCTCACCAAGAGCTTCTTCGAGGGCCCGGAGCCCGGCTTCGTGAACGGCGCGCTGGACGGCGTGGCCCGCGATGTCCGGCCCAACTGAATCCGGCCTGGATGAATTCGGCGAGATTGCGCGGCTCTTTGCGCCGCTGACGCGGGGCTATCCCGGCGCGTTTCAACTCAAGGACGATGCAGCGGCGATCCCGCAGCGGGCCGGCCACGACCTGGTGGTCACCAAGGACGCCATCGTCGAGGGCGTCCACTTCCCGGTCGCGGAGGCGCCGGACCTGGTGGCCCGCAAGCTGGTGCGGGCGAACCTCTCGGACCTGGCCGCGAAGGCCGCCGAGCCCTTCGGCTGCCTGCTCGCGGTGGCCTGGCCGGACGGTTTTGCGACGCGTGACCGCGAGCGGTTCGTCCAGGGCCTGGCCTCGGACCTGGAGCAGTACGACCTGACGCTGCTGGGCGGCGACACCGTCAGTACGTCAGGCCCGTTCACCGCCAGCCTGACGGCGTTCGGCTGGGTCCCAGAAGGCCGCATGGTGCGGCGGGGCGGGGCGCGTCCGGGCGACCGGCTGATGGTCAGCGGGACAATCGGCGACGCGACGCTGGGTCTCGCGGCCGTGAAGGGCGAGATCACCGATCCGGACGGGGCGCTCGTCTATCGGTACCGCCTGCCGCAGCCGCGGCTCGACCTGCGCCGGGCGCTGCGGGAGAAGGCCACCGCGGCGGCCGACGTCTCCGACGGGCTGGTAGCCGACGCCGGGCACATCGCCCGGGCGAGCGGGGTGGGCCTGCGTCTGGACCTCGATGCGCTGCCGCTCTCAGGCGCGGCGGCCAGCTGGCTGGAGCGGCAAGCCGACGTGGGCCAGGCGCTGGTGCGGCTGGCGACCGGCGGCGACGACTATGAGGTGGTCTGCACCATGCCGTCTGGCCTGAAGAAGCCGCCGGGCTTCACGGTGATCGGCGAGGTGATGGAAGGCGAGGGCGTGACCGTCACCGCCCAGGGGCGAGAGATCGACGCCGGCCGTGGCGGCTGGCGGCACGGCTAGGTAAACTCGAACCTCACCGCCGAGCGGCCGAAATCGAGAGCGACCTGCTCGAACTGCATCAAGAGGTCCATGCCGATCACGAGCGCCGGCTTCTGCTCCAGTTCCCAGATCTTGAAGACGTGCATGTCGGCGTAGGTCACCTGCACGTTGCCGAGGTGCAGGCCGCCCAGCCGCAGGAACGGCAGGAACACGGTCTCGCCATGGAAGACCTCGCCGGCAAGCGACTCCATGCGCACCTCCTGCGGCGGCTGGCTCTTGCCGTTCCGGCGCTCTGACGCGCGGACGAGGTCGCGCAGCGGCGCATTGCAGAGCGTGCCCTGGGCGCCGGAATCGATGATCGCGCTGATCGGCGCACCGTTCAGGTCGGCGTCGATGATGGTGAGCTGTCCGTGCTTGCGGCGAGCCGGAACGACCACCACGCGGCCGGGATGGGCGTGATCGGACTTCGACTTCGTGATCTCGATCGCGTTCTTCTTGAAGTCGAGCACCAGCCGCTGGCCCTTCAGCCAGTCGACCCCGAGGATTCCGTCGACGCCGGGTCCCTTGATCGGCAGGGCAGGGGCCTCGACATCGCGGCGGGCGCGCTTGCCCACGGTGAGCTCGTCGATCAGGACGCTGGGCCGCTCGCGAACGCCGACGATGGTGTGCACGCGGCGCGGGCGGCCGGGCTGCAGATCGAGCTGTTCGACGAGCGTGTTGGCGACGCAGCTGACGTTGGCGCCGGTGTCGAGGACGAACTGGTACGGCCCGCGGCCGTTGATCGTCACCGGGGCCATCATGTGAGTGAACTTGTCCTGGCCGGCCTGGAGCCGTTCATCCTCGCCGTGCGGCATGTCCGGGGTCTGGACGACGGGTGTTTCCTGGGCGGCCTCCTGGGCGAGCGCGCGAGATAACGGCGTCGCAGCGGCGCCCGCGGTCAGGAGACCGATGGCGGTCTGGCGTCTGTTCGGAGACATGGCTCCGATCCTCCCAACTCTTCTCGGCCGGAAGGATACCATCGTTCTCCAACAGCAGCCACGGCGGCGCAGCACGAAAGGATAATGCAACCGAATCGGTGGGATGGTGCCGGCCATGCTCCGCCGGACCTTCATCGTGACCGTGGCCACGGCCCTGCTTCCCGCCGCCTTGCATGCGGCCGGCAAGACCGAACCGCCGCCGAAGGACGCGGGCCAGTACGTCGAGCTCCTGCCGGTGGCCCTGCCGATCGTGGCCGACGGCCGACTGGTGAACTACGTCTTCGTCTATGTCCGCATCAACCTGGTCGGCAGCGCCAATCCGGCGCCGCTGCGGGCCAAGGAACCGCACTTCCGCGACGCCCTGGTTCGCGCCGGCCACAGGACGCCGTTCACGCTTCCTGCCGACTACAGCAAGATCGACACCGTCAAGCTCGCCGCCGCCATGATGCGCGAAGGCGCCGCGATCGCCGGCCCGGGCCAGATCAAGTCGGTCGTCGTGACCTCGCAGCAGCCTCGGCGTCGCGTCGCCACGCCCAGGGCTTAGCCCAGGGCCGGCCCAGCGTCTGGCCCAGCGTCTGGCCCAGCGTCTGGCCCAGCGTCTGGCCCCTCGCATCTCCACGTTCGTCGGGCGCCGGTAGGGCAGGTTGCAACCGTCTCGGAAACCTGAGTAGGCTCCCGCTCCCATCGGGCACGTGAGAGCGCCCGAGGGCTATTGGGGAAACGAACAAGGGCTGGGAGTTCGCCGGATCAGCCCCTTTGGGCCGCCGGCGCCCCTACCGCGCAGATCGCAAAGGGGTGCGCACAACATGAGTCTTACGCTTACGCTGGTGATCGTCGCCGGCTTGCTCGCGGTGCTTTACGGCGCCGCACAGAGCAGCTCGCTCTTGCGAGCCTCGCCCGGCAACGCGCGCATGCAGGAAATCGCCGCCGCCATCCAGGAGGGCGCGCAGGCCTACCTGAACCGCCAGTACACCACCATCGCGATCGTGGGCGTGGTGATCCTGATCGCCGCCTTCTTCCTTCTGGGCTGGGAAGCGGCCGTCGGCTTCGCCATCGGCGCCGTGCTTTCGGGCCTGGCGGGCTTCGCCGGCATGCTGATCTCGGTCCGCGCCAACGTGCGCACGGCCCAGGCGGCGTCGGAGAGCCTCGAAAAGGGCCTCTCCATGGCGTTCCGCTCGGGCGCGGTGACCGGGATGCTGGTGGCCGGCCTCGCCCTGCTGGGCGTGTCCGTCTACTTCGCCTTCCTGGTCTATGGCCTCGACTATGACCCGACCAGCCGCGCGGTGGTCGACAGCCTCGTGGCGCTGGGCTTCGGCGCCTCGCTGATCTCGATCTTCGCCCGTCTCGGCGGGGGTATCTTCACCAAGGGCGCCGACGTGGGCGGCGACATGGTGGGCAAGGTGGAGGCCGGCATCCCAGAGGATGATCCGCGCAACGCCGCCACCATCGCCGACAACGTGGGCGACAACGTCGGCGACTGCGCCGGCATGGCCGCCGACCTCTTCGAGACCTACGCGGTGACGACCGTGGCGACAATGGTGCTGGCCGCCATCTTCTTCCGCGGCTCGGGCGTCGAGTTCGACATGATGCTGCTGCCGCTGGCCATCTGCGGCATCTGCATCCTGACTTCGATCCTGGGCACCTTCTTCGTCCGCCTGGGCAAGAAGAAGAACATCATGGGCGCCCTCTACCAGGGCCTGATCGTCACCGGCCTGACGTCGGTCGCGGCGATCTGGTTCGTGACCGATCGGCTGGTGCCGGGCGCCGTCACCGCCGGCGACTTCACCTTCGGGGCCATGGAGCTCTTCTGGTGCGGCGTCGTCGGCCTGCTGGTCACCGCCGCCATCGTCGTGATCACCGAATACTACACGGGCACCGGCTTCCGACCGGTGAAGTCGGTGGCCAAGGCGTCCGTCTCGGGTCACGGCACCAACGTGATCCAGGGTCTGGCCATGTCGCTGGAGTCCACCGCGCTGCCCGCGCTGGTGATCATCATCGGCATCCTGGTGACCTACAACCTGGCGGGCCTGTTCGGCATCGCCATCGCCACGACGGCCATGTTGTCGCTGGCGGGCGTGATCGTCGCCCTCGACGCCTTCGGCCCGGTGACCGACAACGCCGGCGGCATCGCCGAGATGGCGGGCCTTCCTCCGGAAGTCCGCGTCTCGACCGACGCCCTCGACGCCGTGGGCAACACCACCAAGGCCGTGACCAAGGGCTACGCCATCGGTTCGGCCGGCCTGGGCGCCCTGGTCCTCTTCGCCGCCTACACCGAAGACCTGAAGTTCTTCTCGGCCAACGCCGAGCCGGGATCGTTCTTCTACGGCATGGAGACCATCGCGTTCGACCTGTCGAACCCCTACGTGGTCGTCGGCCTGCTGTTCGGGGGGCTGCTGCCCTTCCTGTTCGGCGGCCTGTCGATGACGGCGGTGGGACGCGCGGCGGAGGCGGTCGTCGCCGAGGTGCGCCGGCAGTTCAAGGAAAACCCCGGCATCATGACCGGCGAGGTCAAGCCGGAGTACGGCCGGGCCGTGGACATCCTGACCAAGGCGGCGATCCGCGAGATGATCGTACCCTCGCTGCTTCCGGTCGTGACCCCGGTGCTGCTGTTCTTCGTGATCCGCGCGATCGCCGGCAACGAGGACGCCTTCGCGGCTCTCGGCGCCATGCTGATGGGCGTGATCGTCACCGGCCTGTTCGTCGCCATCTCGATGACGAGCGGCGGCGGCGCCTGGGACAACGCCAAGAAGCTGATCGAAGAAGGTCACTTCGGCGGCAAGGGATCCGACGCCCACAAGGCGGCGGTGACCGGTGACACCGTCGGCGACCCCTACAAGGACACGGCGGGTCCCGCCGTGAACCCGATGATCAAGATCACCAACATCGTGGCCCTGCTGCTGCTGGCGGTCCTGGCCCACACGGGCTGATCGGAAGGTCCTGAAACGACGAACGCCCCGGAGAGCGATCTCCGGGGCGTTTTTCGTTTCGCGGTGTCCGGCGGATCTTAGCGGCGGTCGCCGGGGCGGGAGCCGGGCACGCCCTCATCGTCGTTCGGCAGCATGCCCGAGCGGCCGACCGAGCCCAGGAGCTGTTCGAGAATGGTCATCTCGCGACCGCGGGTCGGGGTCTCACGGCCGTTGAAGGCGATGACCTTGCCGTCCTTGAGCGTGTAGTTGTTCACCGCGGTGACCGCCTCGGTCTCCTTGCTGAACTCGATGGCGGTGACGTTGCGGGCGGTGACCTGCGGCTTCCGGAAGGCGACCCGCTGCTTCACCTGGTTCACATAGAACCAGGTGTTGGTGTCGAAGGTGGACTGCGCCGAAGGCGAGCCCAGCTTGGCGCGGACGGTCGACTTCGTGTCGGTCCCGACCTTCACGTCCTGCGGGTTGGCGTCGATCGCCTGGAAGCCCGAGTAGGTCGTGATCGGAGCACAGGCGCCGAGGCCGGCGAGGAGGCCCACGACGAGGGCGGCGGGGGCGGCTCTGCGGAACATTCGGTCGGGTTTCCAAGTCACCTGAAAGGCAAGAGGCTTTGACCTATCGCCGGCCGCCCCTTAGTTCAATGCCGCCTTTAGCCACGTTCCTTGGCGAAATCGAGGCCGACCCATGCTGAAGAGCCTGTTCAAGCCCAAGCCGGCCCTGGTCGCCGGCCGCGCGCTGTATGCGCGGGTGGTGGAGCAGGCGCGCTCGCCGGCGCTGTATCGCGACCTGGGCGCGCCCGACACGCCGGAAGGCCGGTTCGAGATCTACAGCCTGCACGTGGTGCTGCTGCTCGAGCGCCTGCGGGGCCATGGGGCCCTCGCCACCGACGTCTCGCAGGCGTTGTTCGACACCTACGTGAGCCATCTGGACCACGCGCTGCGGGAGCTCGGCGTCAGCGACGTGACGGTCGGCAAGAAGATGCGGAAGCTGGGCGAGGCGTTCTACGGCCGCGGGAAGAACTATCAGGAGGCGCTGGACCAGTTGCCGGAGCGCGGACCGCTGGAGGCGATCCTGGGCCGGACTGTCTACGCTGGGACTGACGACCGCTCGTCCGAGCTGGCCGACTACGTCCTGGCGCAGCGCGAGGCCTTGGCCGCCAATCCGCTGGATGCGCTCGTGGGCGGCAAGGTCGACTGGAGGCCCGCGTGAGCCAAGACTGGGACAGGCCGCTGAAGCTGCATGAGGTGAACCGCGGACCGGTGCGCCTGGCGCTTGCGCCCGACGAGGCCGAGCGGGCGGCGGTGGCGAAGCGGCTGGGGCTTCGCAGCCTGCCGGCGCTGAAAGCCGAGGTCACGGTGAAGCCGTGGCTGGATGGCGCCGAGCTCACCGGGCGCTTTGACGCCGTGGTCGAGTATGTGTGCGGCGTCACCCTGGATCCGTTCGAGGACAAGGTGTCGGGCGAGATCTTTGCGCGCGTCGTGCCGGCGGGAAGCGAAAACGCCTCCGATCCCGAGGCCGGCGAGATGGAGCTGGACCTCGAGGCCGACGATCCGCCGGACGTGCTGACCAGCGATGCGATCGACGTCACCGAATACGTCGTGGAGCACCTCGCCTTGGAGCTGGATCCATTTCCGCGGAAGCCAGGCGCAACCTTCGACTACCAGCCACCGGAGGAGGAGGCATCCCCGTTCGCAATGCTGAAGAAGCTGCAGGACCGCCAGGACTAGGCTCCGGTTTTCAGAACTGAAACCGCCGCGTATGGTCGCGATGATTCCGGCTGAAGGCCGCCGAGGGACGAAAGCGCCGACTTGACCCAACCTCTGGTGATTTCGATCGACGCCATGGGCGGAGATCACGGGCCGTCCGTGGTGGTCCCGGCCGCCGCGCGCGCGCTGAAGGACCTGCCGCCGCACGTCCGCTGCCTCCTGCACGGCGACGAGGCGCAACTGCGCGCCGAGGTGGCCAAGTGCTCGGGCCTGGCCGAGCGCGCCGAGATCCGCCACGCCGAGCGGGTCGTGGGCATGGACGAGAAGCCCGCCCAGGCGCTGCGCCGCGCCAAGGGCACGTCGATGTGGAGCGCCGTCGAGGCGATCCGCGACGGCGCCGCGAGCGTCGCCGTCTCGGCCGGCAACACCGGCGCGCTGATGGCCATCTCAAAGCTGATCCTGCGGATGAGCGCCGACCTGGACCGACCGGCCCTGGTGGCCTCGATCCCGCATGCGAAAGGCGTGAGCACCTTCTTGGATGTGGGGGCCAACGTCGACTGCGACGCCGAGCGGCTGGTCGAGTTCGCGATCATGGGCGAGGCCTATCACCGGGCCGCCCACGGCGTCGCCAAGCCCACCGTCGGCCTGCTGAATGTCGGCTCCGAGGAGATGAAGGGCCACGAAGAGGTCCGCGAGGCCAACCGCATCCTGCGCGAGGGCGGCCTCGATCTCGAGTACCGCGGCTTCGTCGAGGGCGACGACATCACCAAGGGCACGGTGGACGTGATCGTCACGGACGGCTTCACCGGCAACGTGGCGCTGAAGTCCATGGAGGGCGCGGCGAAGTTCATGTACGCCGAGCTGAAGTCGGCGCTGACCGCTGGCCCGTTCTCGACGCTCGGCGCGCTGCTGGCCCGCCCGTCGCTGCTGCGGTTCCGCGACCGCATCAACCCGCCGCCGGCGGCGCCGCTGCTGGGCCTGAACGGGCTCGTCCTGAAATGCCACGGCGGGGCCGACGACCGCCAGTTCGCCATGGCCATTCGCGCGGCCGCCGACGTCGCGCAAAGCGGGTTTGCCTCGGAGATCGAACGGAATATGAGGCGCCTTCCCGCCGCGCTCTCTTCCGCGGCCCCTGCGGACGGAGCCGCCTAGAGTGTCGAAAGTCCTGCGTAGCGTGGTCACCGGCGTCGGGGGATTTCTCCCCGAGGGCATCGTCACGAACGACGACCTGGCCAAGCTCGTCGAAACCTCGGACGAGTGGATCCGCGAACGCACGGGCATCAATCAGCGGCGCAAGGCCGCCGACGATCAGCCCGTCTCGGACCTGGCCGTAGAGGCCGCCAGGCGCGCCCTGGCGGCCGCGGGCCGCACCGCCGACGACGTCGACCTGATCATCGTGGCCACAACCACGCCCGACCTGACCTTCCCGGCGACGGCCACGATCGTCCAGCGCAAGCTGGGCGCTCCGATCGGCATCGCCTTCGATGTCCAGGCGGTGTGCTCCGGCTTCGTCTATGCGCTGTCGACCGCCGACGGGTTCGTGGCCCGCGGCCGCTCGAAGTGCGCCCTGGTGATCGGGGCCGAGTGCATGACCCGGCTGATGGACTGGACCGACCGCGGCACCTGCGTGCTTTTCGGCGACGGGGCCGGCGCCGTCGTGGTGGAGCCGCGCGAAGGCGAGGGGACCACGACCGATCGCGGCCTGCTGGGTTTCGCCCTGCGCGCCGACGGGACCAAGCAGGAGCTGCTCTACGTCGACGGCGGCGTCTCGACGACACGCACCACGGGGTACCTGCGCATGCAGGGCAACCAGGTGTTCCGCCATGCGGTGGTGAACATCTCCGAGGCCGTGACCGCAGCGGCGGCCGACGCCGGGATCGAGGTCTCGTCCGTCGATTGGTTCATCCCGCACCAGGCCAACCAGCGCATCCTGGAAGGCGTGGCCAAGCGGCTCGGCATCGACGAGAACAAGGTGGTCTCGACGGTGGCCGAACACGCCAACACGTCTGCCGCGTCCATCCCGCTCGCGCTCGACCAGGCCGTGCAGGACGGGCGAATCAAACCGGGCCAACTGCTGCTGCTCGAGGCGATGGGCGGCGGCCTCACATGGGGCGCCTGCGTGCTGCGCCTGTAGGCGCCTTAACTAGGCCCTGCAAAGCGTGACTTGAAGTCTTTGAGCCGATAGGACAATCAAGGTCCATGAACGATGTCTCGGCGGGGGTCAGCGTAAGGATGAAGGGGGCGACCGTCACCCGGGCGGACCTCTGCGAGGCCGTGCACGAGCAGGTGGGGCTCACCCGCCAGGATTGCAGCGAACTCGTCGAACGGGTCCTGGAGCTGATGTGCCAGGCGCTGGAACGCGGCGAGCAGGTGAAGCTCTCCGGCTTCGGCGTGTTCCAGGTCCGCTCCAAGCGCGCCCGAATGGGCCGCAACCCCAAGACCGGCGAGCCTGCCGCTATCGAACCCCGCCGCGTGATCGGCTTCCGCGCTTCGCAAGTGATGAAGGCGCGCGTCGACCAGGCGCTATCGCGGTGAGGACGCCTTAGGCGGTGGCCAAGGGCCCGGACGCGTTCCGCACGATCTCCGAAGCGGCGGACGAGCTCAACGTGCCGCAGCACGTGCTGCGCTTCTGGGAAACCAAGTTCGCCTTCATCCGGCCCATGAAGCGGGCGGGCGGCCGCCGGTTCTACCGGCCCGCCGACATCGCGGTGCTGCGCGGCGTCCGCCGGCTGCTCCACGACGAAGGCTACACCATCAAGGGCGTGCAGAAGCTGCACCGGGAGCAGGGCGTCAGGCGGCTGATTGCGGCGGGCGAGGGCGCCGGCTTCTCCCCCGAAGCCACACCGGCGGCCGCTCCGGCGCAGCCGCGGCCGGCAGCCCTGGGCGATACCGAGGCGCTGCTCTCCGCGCTGCGCGATCTCGAGGCCGCCAAGCGCCGCCTCGACGGCCTTCTCAAAAGTTGAGCCCTGCAACTTAAAGTTACCGTAGGGCGCGGCAACTGCCGCTGGAGCGTGCCGGTTGCGCCTCTGGTCACAGAGGGAGATCGCCATGCCATTCAACCCGCTCGCCGAGCGCGGAATTCCGCTCGACCGCCAGCTCCGAAGCTGGTCGGAGCTGAACGTACAGCCCTACGACACCCGCGACGTCCACCCCTACACCCGCTGCCGGGTCATCCTGATGAACGGCATCGAGGTGGAGGCCGCGATGTTCTCGCACAACTTCAACCGCAACCTCGCCGACGTGGAGCTAAAGCAGCGGCTGCAGCGCGTGCGCCGGGTGGAGCAGCAGCAGCAAAAGGCGGTGAACTGGCTGCTCCCCGGCGAGGCGCAGGAGAACGCCATCGAGGTCACCATTGGCTACGAGCAGGTGGCGGTGGACCTGACCGCCTGGCTGGCGCGGCACGAGCCCGACCCGTACCTGAAGCAGGTCTATGAGTTCGGCCTGCTCGAGGACTTCGACCACCTCTACCGCTACGCCAACCTGATGGACCTGATGGGCAATGGGCGGCGCGCCGAGGAGATCACCGGCAGCTACACCGAGATCACGCCCGGTCGGCCGACGATCTTCGAGCATCGCGACCCGCACGACGACATCCGGCGTCCGATGACCATCCAGGCCGCCCACCGGCAGTCCATCCTGAACACGATGACGCTGGTCTCGGCCGAGCAGCAGACGATGAACTACTACATGACCGTCGGGAACCGGCCGACCGACCCGCTGGCCCGCGCGCTGTATCTGGAGATCGCCGAGATCGAGGAGCAGCACGTAAGCCACTACGAGTCGTGCCTCGATCCGACCGTGAGCTGGCTGACCAACTGGGTGCTGCACGAGAACCACGAGTGCTGGCTCTACTGGTCGTGCGCGGAAACCGAGACGGACCCGCGGATCAAGGCGATCTGGGACCTGCACCTAGGCATGGAGATCGAGCACCTGCGCATCGCCGCCCAGGCCTTGGAGGAGATCGAGGGCAAGGATGCGGCAGAGCTGGTCGGCCCCGGCTACGACGCGCCGATGACCTTTGAGGAGAACAAGGCCTACCTGCGCCAGGTCGTGTCTGAGCAGGTCGAGCTGACCGCGTGGGACTCCGAGTTCCTCCCGGTCGAGAAGCTGCCCGAAGGCCACCGCTACTTCGAGTACCAGGCCATCGTGAACGCGGGCGGCGTGCCGTCGGAACAGGTGATCGAGCGCCACCGGGCCGAGCTCGGCGACGAGTACCGGTTCGAGACGGAAGGGCCGCACCCGGTGGCGCCGCTTCGGCCCGACGGACCTCATGACCAGTTCGGCTACTGGCGCGCGACCGGCCCGCAAGGGTCGCCGACGGCCAGCCTTTGAGGGAGACTGCGATGTTTGACGACAAGGAAAGCGGCGGCCTCAAGGGGCTCGCCAACAAGGCCCAGGACATGGTCGGCGGCATGGTCGGGATGGCCTCGGCCGCCACGGCCGGGTCGCACAACGCGGAGGCCTTCATCGCCAACGCCTGCATCGGCGATCTGTACGAGATCGAGGCGGGGCGGCTCACAGCCGCCCGCGCCCGGTCCGACGACGTGCGGATGTTCGGCGTGATGATGATCGAGCATCACACGACGGCCATGCACCAGATGATGTCCGCGCTTCGCAGCCACGAGGTGCGCGACCACTTCCCGAACGCCGTGCCGACCAGCCAACTCGACGAGCGCAGGGCCGGGATGCTCAAGCATCTGCAGGAGGCGAGCGACGACGCCTTCGACCACATGTACCTCGACCAGCAGCGGATGGCGCACCAGGAGACCGTCGCGCTGCACAAGGGCTACGCGGAGAATGGCGACAATCCGCAGCTCCGCTCGGTCGCCAGGGGCGGCCTGCCGATGGTCGAGCGGCACCTGAAGATGCTGAGCCGCATCGGCGTGCACTGAGCGCGCTCTAGCGGCTCTAAAGCGGCGGCGGTCGAACAGGCCGTCGCCGCTTGGCATTTCCTAGAGGGAATACTCGCCGCCGGCCAATGGTCGGAGCGACAGGATTCGAACCTGCGACCCCTTGACCCCCAGTCAAGTGCGCTACCAGGCTGCGCTACGCTCCGCAGGCCGGTCGGCGAGGCGGGCCTTATAGGCAGGCTCGCCTCTCAGCGGCAATCCCGAAATCAGCGCCCGCGGTTCATCCAGGTGATGAGCGGCAGCAGGGGCACGCCCCAGAGGATGCCGGCCAGACCGTAGTAGGCGAGCTGGGCGGCCCAGTGGTTGGGGACGAAGGCGCCGACCGAGGCTACGGCCCAGACGTAGAGCAGCAGGAAGCCCAGGATCCCGAAGAGGCCGATGAGCTTGCGGAGGCGGGCGGACATGCGACTGGGCTATAGCGGGGTCGCGCTCCGCGCCCAAGAGCGATAAAGGAGCCGCCCAAGTTCGGCCCACAAGCGGCGCCACCCCCGCGTACCTCATGACCTCGTTCCTGCGTTCCGATCGCTCCAAGCCTGTCGCCATCTGGCTCCTCGTGGTGGCGGCCTTTGTGCTGGCCATGGTGATCGTGGGTGGCGCGACTCGGCTGACGGACTCGGGCCTGTCGATCACCGAGTGGCGGCCGGTCACCGGCGCCATCCCGCCGATGAGCGACGCGGCCTGGCAGGCGGAGTTCGCCAAGTACCGGCAGATCCCGCAGTACCAGCAGATCAACCGCGGGATGAGCCTCGGCGAGTTCCAGTCCATCTACTGGTGGGAATGGGGCCACAGGTTCCTCGGCCGGCTGACCGGCCTGGTCTTCCTCGCGCCGTTCATCTGGTTCGCGGTTCGTCGCGAGATCCCGAAGCGGCTCACCTGGCGCCTCGCCGGCATCTTCGTGCTCGGGGCGCTGCAGGGCGCCGTCGGCTGGTGGATGGTGGCTAGCGGCCTGACCGAGCGGGTCTCGGTGGCGCCCGAGCGGCTCACGGTCCACCTGGGCCTGGCGTTCGCGCTGCTGTCGCTGCTGGTCTGGACGGCGCTGGACGCCTGGGCGGGCGGCGCCCGCCAGACGCTGCCGAGCCCTTGGGGCCGGCGAGCCGGGTGGTTGCTCGCGCTGATCTATTTCCAGATCCTGCTCGGCGCCCTGGTGGCCGGCAACGACGCCGGCCTCGTCTACAATGACTTCCCGCTGATGGGCGGCCGTCTCGTTCCGGAGGACTACGCGGCGACGACGCTGTGGGGGACGCTGGCGCACAGCCAAGGGGCCGTGCAGTTGCATCACCGACTGGCAGCCTACCTCGTGACAGGGGTCGCGGTCGCCGTGGGTCTGGCGGCGTGGCGGTCCAGCTACCTTCACCGGGACACCAAGCTGTTGGGCGTCGCCGTGGCCGGCGCGGTGCTGCTCCAGGTGGTGTTGGGCGTCGCAACCCTGGTGATGCGCGTGCCGGTTGGCTTCGCCATCGCGCATCAGCTGGTCGCGGCCATGGTGCTGGCCGTGGCGACCGCCTTCGCGTGGCGAACCCGGCGCATCTGAGCACAGAAAGTCGCGGTATCATATTACCGCAATGGTTAGTGCATTGATTTCTCGGAACTTTTGGGAAATCGGCCGCGGATAACGGCGTTGACAAGGCGACCCAGGGACGGCATATGCCCCGCCTCACGTCGGGGGCACACGTTCGCGCACCCGCACCATCTGACGGATTACACCATGTTGAAGGCTACGACGGCTTCGCTGAAGCCCGCCGAGGTCGAGAAGAAGTGGATCGTGGTCGACGCCAAGGACGCCGTGGTCGGCCGCCTGGCTTCGTTCATCGCCATGCGTCTTCGCGGCAAGCATCGGCCCGATTACACCCCGCATGTGGACTGCGGCGACTTCGTCGTCGTCGTGAACGCCGACAAGGTGAAGTTCACGGGCAAGAAGCTGTCGGACAAGATCTTCTACTGGCACACCGGCCACCCGGGCGGCGTCAAGCAACGCACCGCCGGCCAGATCCTCGGCGGCAAGTACCCCGAGCGCGTGCTGGAGAAGGCCGTCGAGCGCATGCTGCCGAAGGAAAGCCCGCTGGCCCGCAAGCAGATGACGCACCTGCGCATCTACAACGGCGACGAGCACCCGCACGCGGCCCAGAACCCCGAGACCATCGCGTTCGCCGACCTGAACGCCAAGAACGTGCGGAGCGCCTAACGTGAGCGAAGCCACCACTCAAGAAGCGACCGGCTTCGACGCCCTGAAGGGCATGGGCACCCAGGCGGAAGATACCATCGTCCGCGAGCCCAAGATCGACGCCCAGGGCCGCAGCTATGCCACCGGCAAGCGGAAGAACGCCGTCGCCCGCGTCTGGATCAAGCCGGGCAAGGGCGCGATCACGATCAACGGCCGCGACCAGGAGATCTACTTCGCGCGCCCCGTGCTGCGCATGATGATCGCCCAGCCGCTGCAGATCGCCGACCGCCTCGGCCAGTTCGACGTCATCGTGACCGTCGAAGGCTCGGGCCTGTCGGGCCAGGCGGGCGCCGTTCGCCACGGCATCGCCAAGGCGCTGACCTACTACGAGCCGGGCCTGCGCTCGGTCCTGAAGCCGCACGGCTTCCTGACCCGCGACCCGCGCGTCGTCGAGCGTAAGAAGTACGGCAAGGCCAAGGCCCGCCGCAGCTTCCAGTTCTCGAAGCGCTAATCCGCGCAGCGATTACTCGCGTTTACGGATCAGGGCGCTTCGGGAAACCGGAGCGCCCTTTTTCTTGTCTACTGTTCGGAGCGGCAGATGGCCCACACGGTCTTCATCGACGGCGAAGCCGGCACCACGGGATTGCAGATCCGCGAACGGCTGGAACGCCGCAGCGACATCGAGATCCTGTCGATCGACCCGGCGCGCCGCAAGGACGCCGACGCGCGCGCCGAGTTGCTCAACGCGGCTGATGGGGTCGTGCTGTGCCTGCCGGACGATGCGGCCAAGGAAGCCGTCTCGCTGATCCGCAACGAAAAGGTGAGGGTGGTCGACGCCTCGACGGCGCACCGCGTGGCGCCGGGCTGGACCTACGGCTTCGCCGAGCTCGACCGCAACCAGCGGGATGCGATCCGCGCCTCCACGCGGGTCGCCAATCCCGGCTGTTACCCGACCGGATTCATCGCGCTCGTGCGGCCGCTGGTGGACGCGGGGCTGATCCCGGCCGACTTCCCACTGACCGTGAACGCCATCTCCGGCTACTCGGGCGGCGGCAAGGGGCTGATCGCCGAGTTCGAGGAACAGGGCGCCCGCGACGTCTTCCGGGCCTACGGCCTGCCGCTGGCGCACAAGCATCTCCCGGAGATGCAGGCCTATGCAGGGATCGGCCATCCGCCGGTCTTCGCGCCTTCGGTGGGTCGCTATGCGCAGGGCATGCTGGTGGAGGTGCCGCTGCAGCTCTGGGCGCTGCCCGGCAAGCCCGACCCGTCCGACCTGCACGTGGCGCTGGAGGCCTACTACGCCGGTGAGACCTTCGTCGAAGTCGCCAGCGGCGCCGAGTGCGCCGAACTGCAGAAGACCCGCGCGGGCGCCGCGGGCCACGTCGAGGCGCTGGATCCCGAGGCGCTGAACGACACCAACCGCATGCGGCTGTTCGTGTTCGGCAATGCCCAGTCGCGGCAAGCCCGCCTGGTGGCCCTGCTGGACAACCTCGGGAAGGGCGCCTCGGGCGCGGCGGTCCAGAACCTCAACCTGATGCTGGGCCTGGACGAGGCGGCCGGGCTCTAGGCCTGCGACCGCGTGGCGTCTGGCGGCGCCGGCCGATCCGCAGTCTCCTGCCGACACATCGGCGGGGGCTGACATGCGGACGATCCTGACACTGGCGGCGCTCTCCTGCGCGATGCTCGCGCCGACCGCCGCCTTCCCCGAGGCGCGCACCAGCATCGTGGCCTCGGACTTCGGCGTCTTCGACGACGCCAAGGGGACCTTCACGCCGACGCGCACGGTGAGCCGGGCCGGTGAGCCCGAGTACGGCTGGATGATGCTGCTGGAGACGCCCAAGCGCCAGGTGACCTACCGCGAGGAGGTGAGCGGGCCGGACGGCGCCGCGCCCACGGTGCGCGAGCGGACGGTGACGCCCGACGAGGGCGTGATCCTGAATGTCTGGTCGGCCGAGAAGGACCATCCCGTCGGCCGATACCTGATCCGCGTCAGCGTCGAGGATCAGGTGGAGAAGACCTTCGCCTTCGAGGTCCGTTAGGGCCGAGCTTGCATCCGGCCGCGTCCGGGCCACCTAATCGCGTATGGACAAGCAAGTCGAACGCCGCGCCTTCCTGCTCGGGGCCTCGCTGATCGCGCTGTCGGGTCTTCCGGGATCCGCGCTCGCGGCCGACCGCTATGCCGGCTCAGCCTTCCGCAAGATCTCGGACGCCCAGTGGAAGCAGCGCTTGGCGCCGGCCGCCTACCGCGTGCTGCGCCACGAGGACACTGAACGCGCCGGGACCAGCGCGCTGAACCGCGAGAAGCGCAACGGGACCTTCGTGTGCGCGGGCTGCGACCTGCCGCTCTTCAAGTCCGAGTGGAAGTTCGAGAGCGGCACCGGTTGGCCCAGCTTCTTCCGGGTGATCCCGGGCGCCGTGGACACCAAGACCGACTACAAGATCGGCGTGCCGCGCACCGAGTACCATTGCGCCCAATGCCTGGGTCACCAGGGCCACGTCTTCAACGACGGGCCGAAGCCCACGGGCCTGCGCTACTGCAACAACGGCTTGGCCCTGAAGTTCGTCCCGGCCTAGCGGCCCGCCCCGAACAAAGAACGGGCCCGCGGGGGAGCGCGGGCCCGAGTTTGTCGCAGGCTGGCTTGGGGGACAGTCTGCGGAAGGCGTGGTCAGGTCTTGGTCTTGGCCGGCGGTGTCGGCGGCTCGGGCTTCGCCGGGGCCGAAGCGCCGCCGTCGCGGCGATGGATCTTCCCCGCGCCAGAGATGTCGGTCTCAACATCGGCGGGATCGGTCAGCAGGTTGATCTCGCCCATCCCGGAGATCTGCAGACGGGCCCGCTCGGTCGGCGCGACGGTGGCTTCGCCGGCGCCGGAGATGTCGACCTCGGCCTCGCGGGCGGCCAACTGGCCCATCTCGGCCTCGCCGGCGCCGGAGATATCGATGTCGAGGGTCTCGGTCCGCCCGCTGGCTTCGATCTCCGACGCGCCGGACACGTCCACCGACAGGGTCGGCTGGTTATAGTCGCGGATCGTCAGCCGGTTCGCGCCAGACAGGTGGAAGCGGCTGATGTTCGGCGCGGTGACCACGATCTGGACCTTGCGGACGCCCCAGCCGGCCTTGCGGACACGGATCCGGCCGTCCTCGACCGACATCCGGTCGAGGAGGCGTTGCGGGCCGGTGACCACGACCTGTCCGGGGCCGTCGGCCTGGGTGTAGGTCACCTCCGCCGGCAGGCTAAGGCTCAGTCGGTCTGAGCCGTCCCAAGCGAAGGTGCGGGTGGCGACGGGGCCACGTCCCTCGGCCGGGTCGATGTCCCAGTCGTGGTCCCAGTGGTCGTTGTCCCATTCGCCGGCCCAATGCCAGCCGCCGCGGGCGATGGCGTCGGGGCCTCCGATGGCGAAGGCGGCGGCGAGGGCGGCGAGGCAGAGCACGAAGCCCGCCACGGCGATCACAACGAGATTGCGGATCATGGCGTGCGCTCCCTTAGGCTTGAGGTTCGAGAGCCGGCTTCAGCAGCCGGTAGTGGAGGCGGCCGTACCAGACGAGCGCGTTCATCAGGCCGATGCTGATCAGGGTGAGGATCGCGCCGAAGGAGGTGGCGCCGGCCATCAGCCCGATGCCCGCGAACACCCCGGCGACAGTCCCGCCCGGCGGGTCGACGAAGGGCGCGGCGGCGAACAGCAATCCGCCGGCGAAGAAGCAGGCGATCACCGCGATGAAGAGGCCGAACAGGGTCCCGGCCACCGCCATCAGGATCGGCAGGAGGATCAGGATGTCGATCGCGCCCAGGCCGAGCACGGCGAAGACGGCGCCCGCGGCCGACGAGGGGCTGCGCTCCTCGCGCCAGCGGGTGAGCTGCGCCTCGGCCCGAAGCTCGCGGGCGAGCCGATCGGGATTGCCGAGCGCTGCGGCGACGTCGGCCTCGCTGCGGCCGGCGGCCTCGCCCTCGGTGAAGTGCGCCTCGTAGTCGGCGACGATGTCAGCGACGGCCTGCGGAGGCAGGCCGCGCAGGCCTTCCCGCAGCCGGGCCATGAAAGCCTGGCGTGTCATTTGGCCCCTCCAAAGACGATCTGGTCGACGGCGCCGGAGAACGAGCTCCAGGCGTCCTTCTGAGTTGTGAAGCTGCGCTTCCCGGCGTCGGTGAGCCGGTAGTACTTGCGCGGCGGACCCGCCGGGCTTTCGACGAGGTAGGTCTCGACGAGGCCGTCCGACTGCAGCCGGCGCATCAACGGGTAGATCGTGCCTTCGCCCATCCCGATCAGGTCGGAGAGGCGGCTGGCGATCTCGTAGGCGTAACTGTCCTGGCTGTGGAGGAGGGCAAGAACGCAGAGTTCAAGCGCCCCTTTCTTCAGCTGGATCTCTATGGGTTCCGGCACGGCGGAGCTCCTTCCTGGGCTCTTGTGTACCGACAGGTAGTGCGCGTCGCAAGGTAGCGTGCATTAAACGTTAGTAACGTTGGATACCGGCGTTGCTTGACAGGTGACACAAGCAAAGGGAGACGCTGGCTCTCTCTGGGGAGGAGCGGGCCGCGTCTTGATTATCGATCCGTTCGCCACGCTGACCCAGGCCAACATCATGGCGGCGGTGCAGCACGCCACGGCGCTGCAGAGCGGCGGATGCCTGGCCGACGCAGCGGACCTCTGGGCGCGGATCGCGGGCGTGGCGCCCACGAGCGCTGAGGTGCGCTTCAATCTCGGCGCGGTGCTGCTGGGCCTCGAGCGGCATCAGATGGCCGAAGACGCGCTTCGAGAGGCGGCACGGCTGAAGCCCGGGATGACCGCCGCGTTGCATCGGCTCGGCAACCTGCTGCAAGCGACCGGACGCTGGGACGAGGCCGAGCGTCTCTACGGCGAGGCGTTGCGGCAGGACCCTCAGCTGTGGCGCGCGAAGCTGGACCTGGCCCACATCCACCTCGGCCGCGGCGACTTCGCCGAGGCCTGGCCGCTGTTCGAGGCCCGGCGTCACCTCGGGGGAGCGCATATCGATGCGCCGCCCTTTCCGCGCGAGTGGGAGGGCGAGCCGCTGGAGGGTCGCTCGATCCTCGTCTGGCCCGAGCAGGGCTTCGGCGACCAGATCCAGTTCGCCCGCTTCGTGCCGGAGCTGGCGAGGCGCGGCGCCGACGTGACCCTGGTCGCGCCGCCAGAGCTATCGGCGCTGTTCGCCGGGTTGGGCGTGCGGGTGATTGAACGTTTGGCGCAGATGTCGCTGCCCGAACCGGACTACTGGACCTGGCTGCAGTCGATCCCGGGACGGCTGGGGGTAAGGCTGGAGACCCTGGCGGCCGCGCCGTACCTGTCGAGTCCGCCGGACGGCCGAGAGAAGTGGGCGACCTTCGCACCCCGGGGCGGCGTGGGCGTGATGTGGCAGGGTCGGGCGACGCCGAACCCGCACCGGTCGCTGCCGTCGTTCGAGACGCTGCGCCCGTTGGCCGACGCGGGCGCCGAGCTGGTCGAACTCACCCCGCCGCCCGACGGCGACTTCGCCGACGTGGCGGCGCAGATGGAGCGCCTGGAGCTGATCGTCAGCGTCGACACCGCAGCCGCCCACCTGGCCGGCGCGCTGGGCAAGCCGGTGTGGATTCTGCTGCCGTGGTTCAACACCGACTGGCGGTGGATGCAGGGCAGGGCGGACTCGCCCTGGTATCCGACGGCCCGGCTGTTCCGGCAGCCGTCCCATGGCGACTGGGACGGCGTGGTGACGGAGCTGGTCGCCGCCTGGGCGGCGCGCGCCGGCTAGCTGCGGACCTTCACATACTCACCGGGCGCATCACCCAGCGGCTTCAGCTTGCCGTTGGCAGGATCGCGCGCCGGGACCAGGCCGCCCGACTTCGCCTTCAGCCAGGTCACCCAGTGCGGCCACCAAGAGCCGGCCGCCTCCTTGGCGCCGGCCTGCCAGGCGCTCAGGCTGTCCGGCAGGTCGTCGCAGGTCCAGTGCTGATACTTGTTGGCGACTGGAGCATTGATCACGCCGGCGATGTGGCCCGAGCCCGCCATGGTGAAGGTCACCGGCCCGCCGAACAGCTTCGCGCCCTTGTAGACCGAGCGGGCCGGGGCAATGTGGTCCTCCTTGGACGACTGGACGTAGATCGGGATCTTCACGTCGCCGAGGTTCAGCTTCACGCCGTCCATGACGAGCTCGCCCTTGGCCAGGGCGTTGTCGCCGTAGAAGCGCCGCAGGTAGAACAGGTGCAGCGTCTTGGGCATCCGCGTCTGGTCGGAATTCCAGAACAAGAGATCGAACGGCTTCGGCTCGCGGCCCAGCAGATAGTTGTTCACGAAGAACGACCAGATCAGGTCGTTGGCGCGTAGCGAATTGAAGGTGTCGGCCATGGCCTGGCCCGAGAGGACCCCGCCGCCTTCGTCCATCTTCTGCTCGAGCGTCTTCAGCCATTCCTCGTTGGTGAAGAGCAGCAGGTCGCCGGCTTCCGAGAAGTCCTGCTGGGCGGCGAAGAAAGTGGCGGCGCCGATCGGCTGCACGCCCTTGGCGGCCATGTGGGCGAGCGTCGCCGAAAGCAAGGTGCCGCCGATGCAGTAGCCGACGGCGTTCACGTGGGAGACGCCGCACTGCTCGATGGCGGCGGCCGTCCCCTCGTAGATGCCTTGGCGCATGTAGTCCTCGAACGTCTTGGTCGAGAGCTCAGGCGTCGGATTGACCCAGGAGGCGACGAAGACGGTGATCCCCTGATCGGCCAGCCAGCGGATCATCGAGTTCTCGGGGCGCAGGTCGAGGATGTAGAACTTGTTGATCCAGGGCGGGAAGATCACCAGCGGGATCTCGTGCACCTGCTCGGTCGTCGGCGAGAACTGCAGCAGCTCGATGATTTCGTTGCGGAAGACCACCTTGCCGGGCGCCGTGGCGACGTTCTCGCCGATCTTGAAGCGGTCGTAGTCGGTCTGCGCGATCGACAGCTGGCCGCCGCCGCGATGCAGGTCGGCGGCGAAGTTCTCCATGCCCTTCACCAGGCTCTCGCCGCCGGTGGCCATCACTTCTTTCAGGGCCGCGGGGTTCGAGGCCAGGAAGTTCGACGGGGAAAAGGCGTCGGTGAGCATCTTCATGAAGAACTCGACCCGGCGCTTCTCCATCGGATCGACGCCGTCGACGTCGGCCACCAGGCCGTTCAGCCAGCTCGAGGTCAGCAGGTACGACTGCTTGATCACGTCGAAGACAGGGTTCTCGGACCAGTCGGGATCGGCGAAGCGCTTGTCGCCCTTGGTCGGCTCGATGACGGGATCGACGGCCTCGCCCGAGACGCGGCGGGCGGCGGATTGCCAGAGTTCGAGGTAGCGGGTGAACAGGTCGGCCTGGGCCCGCATGAGCCGGTCCGGCTGGGCGGCGAGGCGGTTCATCACCTGGGTCAGCGCCGGCGTCACGTTGAACGGGTCGGGCGACAGCGCGGCGGGGCGATCGGCCTGGCGGAGCGCCATCTCGGCAATCGCGCCTTGGGCGGCCAGCGCCGCGCGAGCGAGGTTGCCCGACAGCTTCTCCATCTGCTCGCGCTGCTCGGCGGTGAACGGCAAGGCGTCGAAGGCCGGCTGGGGATCAGCGACGGGCGGCGGCTCCGGCGCAACGGCCTCGGCGAGGTTCTCCTCGGGCAGCGGCGGCTTCTTCATCTTGCCCTTGCCGCCTTTGACCGTGGTGTCTTCACTCATGGGCCGAGTCTCCCTGGCGAGGGAAAGTCTCTCACGGACTTCCGCCCCGGACGATCATCGCATAAGAGCGTGACTTAGATGAATGCGCCGCGCCCGCTTTTTGACAACGTCCGCCGCGCCGGCAGGCTCCTGACGGCCTGCGGGGTGGCGAGCCTGCTCTGCGCCTGCGTGGCGAACCCGTTCGTCGACGCCAAGGTGGATCCGACGTCGCCGGTGGCGGCCGAGGTCGCCAAGGTGGCGAACGCCCGCCAGGACTACCCCAGTTTCCGCGACATCCCCGCCGCGCCGACCGACCTGCGGCCCGTGGGGCTCTATGGACGCGAGGCCGAGCGGGTGAAGCTGGCCGGAGCCGAGCTGATCCGCGCGACCGAGCCGGGCACGTGGACGCTGCAGGCCAGCGAATCCTTCGCCGAGGACGCACGCCGAGACGCCGGCCCCGAGCTTCCGGCGGTGAACACGCAAGATTCGGACGCTTTTGCACGTGAGCTCCGGGAACGAGCTACCCCGCCTCCGCCGCGCTAGGGCGTCGCGGAGGCATAAAATTCCCGAACCGCGGCTTGGCGGACTCCGGCCCGGAGTCTATCGATGCCGACCCCAGCTCACTCCTGAGCCGCATGGGACCAGTGCGGCGAAGAGCCTCCGAACATGACTCCTGAGTTTCACCGTATCCGCCGCCTGCCTCCCTACGTCTTCGAGGAGGTCAACAAGATCAAAGGCCGCCTGCGCGGCCAGGGCGTGGACATCATCGATTTCGGCATGGGCAACCCCGACATGCCGACGCCCAAGCACATCGTCGACAAGCTCGTCGAAACAGCCCGCGACCCCAAGGCCGGACGCTATTCGGCCTCCAAGGGAATCAGCGGTCTGCGCAAGGCGATGGCGGGCTACTACGGCAAGCGCTTCGGCGTGAAGCTGAACCCGGACACCGAGGTGATCGCCACCCTGGGCTCGAAGGAGGGCTTCGCCAACCTCGCCCAGGCGCTGACCGCGCCCGGCGACGTGATCATCTGCCCGAACCCGGCCTATCCGATCCACGCCTACGGCTTCATCATGGCCGGCGGCGTCATCCGCCACGTGCCGGCGCCATCTCCCGAGGAATATCTGTCGGGCATCAGCCGGGCGATGAAGCACTCGGCGCCGCCGCCCAGCGTGCTGATCGTCAGCTATCCGTCGAATCCGACGGCGCAGTGGGTGGACCTCGACTTCTACAGGGAGGTCATCGCGCTGGCGAAGAAGCACGACCTGCTCGTGCTGTCGGACATCGCCTATTCCGAGATCTACTTCGACGACAACCCGCCGCCGTCGATCCTGCAGGTCGACGGGGCCAAGGACATCGCGGTCGAGGTCAACTCGCTGTCCAAGACCTACGCCATGGCCGGCTGGCGCGTCGGCATGGTCGTCGGCAACGAGCGGATGTGCGCGGCGCTGGCCCGGGTGAAGTCCTACCTCGACTATGGGGCCTATACGCCGATCCAGGTGGCCGCGGCCGCGGCGCTGAACGGGCCGCAGGACTGCGCCGACGAAATCCGGGCGATCTACAAGAGCCGCCGCGACACGCTGATCGACGCCATGAAGCGCGCCGGCTGGGACATCCCCGCGCCGCCGGCCTCGATGTTCGCCTGGGCACCGCTGCCGGAACAGTACCGGGAGGCCGGCTCGATGCTGTTCTCCAAGCTGCTGGTCGAGGAGGCGGGCGTGGCTGTGGCGCCGGGCATCGCGTTCGGCGAGTACGGCGAGGGCTATGTGCGCATCGGCCTGGTCGAGAACGAGCAGCGGATCCGCCAGGCCGCGCGCAACGTGAAGAAGTTCCTGTCGAACGCCGACGAAATCCTGGGACGGGCGCACAACGCGCTCGCAGCACAATGAGCAAGACCTGGCGCCTCGGCGTCGCGGGCCTGGGCACCGTCGGCGCCGGCCTGCTGAAGTTCCTCGCCGAGCGGCCGGACTTCGCGCCGGCGGGCGGCCGGGCCGTGGTGACCGGCGTCTCGGCCCGGTCGCGGTCGCGCCCGCGGCCGTTCGACATCTCGGGCCTCGCCTGGTTCGACGATCCGGTGGCGCTGGCCCAGTCGCCAGAGACCGACGTCTTCGTCGAGCTGATCGGCGGCTCGGACGGCCCGGCCAAGGCGGCGGTCGAGGCGGCGCTGAACGCGGGCAAGCCGGTCGTGACCGCCAACAAGGCCCTGATCGCCGAGCATGGCGCGGAACTGGCGGCTCTCGCCGAGGCCAAGGGCGTCCCGCTGCTGTTCGAGGCCGCCGTGATGGGCGGCGTGCCGGCGGTGAAGATGGTCCGTGAGGCCTTTGTCGGCGACGAGATCAAGTCGGTGGCCGGCATCCTCAACGGCACCTGCAACTACATCCTGACCGAGATGGAGGCGACCGGCCGCTCGTTCGCCGAGGTTCTGGCCGAGGCCCAGCGGCTGGGCTACGCCGAAGCCGATCCCACGATGGACGTCGGCGGCTTCGACGCGGCGCACAAGGTCAGCATCCTGGCGGCCCTGGCGTTCGGCTGCGCGCCGAATTACGCCGCCGCCGAGATCGAAGGCATCGACCAGGTCGACCTGCTGGACATCCAGATGGCCAAGGACCTGGGCTACCGGATCAAGCTCGTGGCCTCGGCCGACCGCTCGTCGGACGGCGTTCTGGTGCGGGTGCATCCGTCGCTCGCACCATTGAACCATCCGCTGGCCCAGGCAGGCGGGGCGCTGAACGCGCTCTTCATCGAGGGCGCGCGCGTGGGCCGCATCTTCGTCCAGGGCGCGGGCGCGGGCGCGGGGCCGACGGCGGCGGCCGTGTCGGCCGACATCGCCGACGTGATGACCGGCGCGGTGCGCCCCGTGTTCCAGGCCCCGGCCGGGACGCTGCGGCCGTTCGAGCCGGTGGATCCGTCGAAGAACCTCAGCCGCGCCTACCTTCGCTTCCTGGTGAAGGACGAACCCGGCGTCATCGCCGCCGTCTCGGAGACGCTGGCCGAGGCCGGGGTCTCGATCGAGAGCTTCCTGCAAAAGCCGGTGGAGAACGCCAACGGCGTGCCGATCGTGCTGACCACCCATGCGGTCGCCGAATCCGTACTCACCGCCGCCATCGCACGGATCGCCGAGCTGCCAGCGGTGCTGGAATCCCCCAGGATGTTACGCATCGCACGCATCTGAGAATGACGCGGCGCGCGCCTTCGGCTAAGGCCACACGCCAAGAGGCTGGAGACGCTACGGAATGAGTTCTGAAGGGCTGGACCGCGGGCTGGTGCTGGACGCCGCGCGGGTGACCGAAATCGCGGCGATCGCGGCGTGGAAGCTGGTCGGGCGCGGCGACGAGAAGGCCGCCGACCAGGCCGCCGTGGACGCCATGCGCACCGCGCTGAACGACCTCGAGATCGACGGCGAGATCGTCATCGGCGAGGGCGAGCGCGACGAGGCGCCGATGCTCTACATCGGCGAGAAGGTCGGCAAGGGCAAAGGCGCCAAGATCGACATCGCGCTGGACCCGCTGGAAGGCACGACGCTGACCGCCAAGGCCATGGCCAACGCGCTGGCCGTGATGGCCTGGGCGCCGAAGGGCACGCTGCTGAACGCTCCCGACACCTACATGGACAAGATCGCTTGCGGGCCGGGCTATCCGACGGGCGTCATCGACCTCGACAAGACCCCCGCCGAGAACGTGCAGGCGCTGGCCGCCGCCAAGGGCGTCGAGCCGGGCGAGATCACCGTCTGCGTGCTGGACCGCCCGCGCCACGCCGAGATCATCGCCTCGGTCCGCTCGGTGGGCGCGCGCGTCCACCTGATCACCGATGGGGACGTAGCCGGCGTGATGAACACCGCCGATCCGGACACCGGCGTCGACCTCTACGTCGGCCAGGGCGGCGCGCCGGAAGGCGTCCTGGCCTGCGCGGCGCTGAAGTGCGTCGGCGGCCAGTTCCAGGGCCGCCTGGTGTTCCGGAACGCCGACGAGCGCGCTCGCGCCGAACGGGTGGGCATCACCGACCTCGACAAGAAGTACGACCTGCACGAGATGGTCCGCGCCGACGCGATCTTCGCGGCCACCGGCGTGACCAAGGGCGCGCTGCTGGACGGCGTGCGCTTCTCGGACGGCCTCGTGCACACCCACACCATCGTGATGGACAGCGCCACCCAGACGGTGCGCGAAGTCCGGATGAAGCGTCCGGTCTGACCGCTTCTGACGTAGGGTGCTGCGACCCTGCCGCCGCTGGCGACTCAGGCGCTGGCGGCGGATAGTGGTCGAATGGCGGACGGCGGCGGACAGTTGGGCTACCTGGGCGTTTCCCGCTCGCTATCGGGCCGCGCCTGGCGCGAGCGCGCGGCCTGCGCCGACCTGACCCGCCGCCACCAGCTGTCTCTCGGTCTCTCCGAACCCCTGGCCCGCGCGCTCGCGTCGCGCGGCATCGAGGACGGGCAGGGCGGCCACTACCTCAATCCCACGCTGAAGGCGCTGTTCCCCGACCCGTCGGGCTTCGCCGACATGGACCGCGCCGCAGAGATCCTGGTGAACGCGCTGGAGGCGAAGCGCCGGATCGTGGTCTTCGCCGACTACGACGTGGACGGCGCGTCCTCGGCGGCCCTTCTGGTCCGCTGGTTCCGGGCCATGGGCCAGGAGATCGCCATCTATGTTCCCGACCGGATCACCGAGGGCTATGGCCCGTCGCCGGCGGCCTTCAAGCGCCTGAGGGCCGAGGGCGCAGAGCTGGTCGTGACGGTCGACTGCGGGGCCGCGGCTCACGATGCGCTGGCCTGCGCCGCCGAGCTCGGCCTGCCCGTCGTCGTCATCGACCACCACCTGATGCGGCCGGGTGAGGCGCCCAAGGTCGAGGCCCTGGTCAATCCGAACCGGCCGGACTGCACCTCGGGGCAGGGGCACCTGGCCGCGGCGGGCGTGACCTTCGTGCTGCTGGCGGCGCTGAACCGCGAGGCCCGCAAGCGCGGCCTTGGCTCCGAGCCGGACCTGCGGGGCTGGCTCGACCTCGCCGCCATGGGCGCAATCTGCGACGTGACGCGGCTGACGGGCTTCAACCGCGCCTTGGCGGCCCAGGGGCTGAAGGTGATGTCGGGCTGGAAGAACCCCGGGCTGATGGCGCTGCGCGACGTCGCCAAGGCGACGGGCCCGGCCTCGACCTTCCACGTGGGCTTCCTGCTAGGCCCCAGGATCAACGCCGGCGGACGGATCGGCCGCTCGGATCTCGGCGCGCGCCTCCTGTCGACGGACGATGTCGAGGAAGCGGCG
>JAESGF010000140.1_pt1 | contig 58880 bp, 59 predicted proteins | sample 9269621 | NCBI WGS metagenome assembly JAESGF01 (sample SAMN14515066, study PRJNA621663) | algae metagenome | isolation source: Tolypothrix carrinoi HA7290-LM1 and co-occurring heterotrophs from dry rock... | place: USA: Makauwahi cave, Kauai, Hawaii | collected 2011-01-06
AGCATCTTTACGCTCAACTCTATAGCGTAATAATAGCACAAAAAGCACCACTGTGGGGTAAACCCCACGACGTGGTTTTCATCCCCGGCATGAATGCGCGGGGCTTTCAACCTACCTTTTTGTAAATGGGCGAAATTAAACGTAAAATACTCTCTTGATTCGTAGTCAGGGCTACCCTACGGGAAAGCTCCGCGCTTCAGCCCTCAAAACTATCCGCTTACTACAAACGAACATTTATTTATGCCCATCTACTTACCATATCTCTATGAAGATAAAGCTCAAATTAGCCCACGCAGGTAAGCTTTGTTTGTGTAGCTATAGGCTTCTAGCCTGTGGATTAATAAAACGCTGCATACACCAATACAGATAAAAATCTCTTCTTTTCTAATACCCAGTCCCTAGCAATAGAATAACAGCAGATTAACAGATATAAAAAAGTTAGAAATGAGCAATTATCAAATATAAATAACGCTAAAACTAAACACGTATCAGATTAATAGATATGAAAAAGTTACAAATGAGCATTTCTCAAATAAAAACAAAGATGCCATTTTGGCAACCAACCTCTAAATTAGTTAGCTAAATTGTATGGAGATAAACGACTTCAAGGGTGTTGTTATCAGGGAGCACAGGCTACTAACTTATCCTAAAAAATACTTTTACAAAAGTATTTTTTAGGCAAAAACTTAGGATATCTAGGAGTGAAAAACTACTTAGATTAGCAAATAAATATCAATAACAAGGTTTGACATTTGCTGCATTAGGAAGTTTAATTCTCTACAGGCGTTGTCGTTAACGTACCATTAGCCCCCAAAAGAACAGACAACGTTAGCAAATATTCCTAAACGCTTCAGCGGCAAATGAAAGAGTGGGAGTTTGAAAGCGAATGATATGCTTCCTCCCACTCTTTTTTTATGGATATCAGGAATGAGCGCAAAACATATCTTCTGTAGCGATAATTCATGAATTATCGCACTTGTAAATTCAGGAACTGGCAAGGTTTTTTGCGTAAGTCCTAGATATGAGCGCAAAACTATCCAAACAGTTAAATGGCTGGATATCGAGATAGAGCAAAAATGAATTTCATTTTGCTACTTTTGATACGAATTAAACTATTTGAAAAAGTTGCCATTTTGGCAACCATGCTTCAACCAAATCAGTTAAATTGTTAAACATAAGGAACTTCAAGGGTGTGGTTATCGGGGTGAGTTACAAGATTGAATAATTTTGATGATGCATCTTCTATCAAACAAATTTTCGAGGCAAATAATGTATATCGAAAAAAGATATACTAACATTGCAACTCTGACAAATTAAAATAAATAATCAAGTTTCCATTTGCTGCATCAGGAATATTAAGCGCATACGGGCGTTGTTTTTGTTCGACACATTAGCCCCCCAAATAAAGCGCATCGTCCGTAAATATTCCTAAACGCTTCAGCGGCAAATGAAAGAGTGGGAGTTTGAAAGCGAATGATATGCTTCCTCCCACTCTTTTTTTTATTGGGTATCAGGAATAAGCGCAAAACATATCTTCTGTAGCGATAATTCATGAATTATCGCACTTGTAAATTCAGGAACTGGCAAGGTTTTTTGCGTAAGTCCTAGATATGAGCGCAAAACTATCCAAACACTTAAATGGCTGGATGTTGATATAGAGCAAAAATGAATTTCATTTTGCTACTTTTGATACGAATTAAACTATTTGAAAAAGTTGCCATTTTGGCAACCATGCTTCAACCAAATCAGTTAAATTGTTAAACATAAGGAACTTCAAGGGTGTGGTTATCGGGGTGAGTTACAAGATTGAATAATTTTGATGATGCATCTTCTACCAAACAAATTTTCGAGGCAAATAATCTATATCTAATTTAGATATATTAATATTGTGAATGAGCGCAAATAAAAATCAATAATCAAGTTTCCATTTGCTGCACCAAGGAATATTAAGCGCATACGGACGTTGTATTTGTTCGACACATTAGCCCCCCAAATAAAGCGCATCGTCCGTAAATATTCCTAAACGCTTCAGCGGCAAATGAAAGAGTGGGAGTTTGAAAGCGAATGATATGCTTCCTCCCACTCTTTATTTATGGCTAGCAATGCAAAACTATGTGAAAATTCGCAGTGGAACTGATTACCGGCTTGTTTAAGAAGTCGGGAATCTAACTTTTCACGCTCTTCTAAACGGACTGGTATATCTATTTTTAGGAGGGGTGATTATTTAAATAAAATTTGTATCCCGCATAAACTGAATAATCGCGGCATTTACCGCTTGTGCAGCACCAGAAGAAGCATCATGATGACAATTAGGTAGAATTTGCAATTTAGCATTCTTCAGACCTTGACGCAATTTCTCGCCATCGCTAGCAGGAAACCAACTATCTTGTTCACCCCACAAAATTAGTGTGGGAGACTGAATAGCACCGAGATTATTTTGAATTTCACTAAGCATGTTCGGCTTATTAGTTTGCAAATGCTCAATTTCTCGCGCTGCTATTTGTAACTCTTCGGCAACTTTTACCAAAGTACCAGGAAACTCAATAAACGGGTAAGTTATCCAGTAAACATCTTCTTGGGTAAGTATTGATGGATCGAATAGCACACCACGCCTTTCTATTGCCATAATTTCTCTTACTAAAGGTGCAAACAAATATGCTAAACGTAAGTTATCAATTGTTTGCAATATTTCTAACGGCGTTTGTGCAAGCACCGACATTCCCCAATGCGGCAGACGTTGCGGAAAAATAGGTACATTTAGTACCACCAACCGCGCTATTAACTGAGGATTTTTTTCAGCAATAGCAAGGGCAATTACTGCCCCCAAAGATTCGGCGACAATTACAGCGGGTTCATCACATAAAGCACTAATAATTCTCTCTAGCTCAATAATTTGATGACCGCTTTTTTCTCGACGAGATACAGGTTTTTCGGAAAAACCGTAACCTTTAGCATCAAAAGAAATTACCCGAAAATATTCAGATAACGGTGCGATGCTGTGACGCCAATTATAGCTCCAACTACCCACGCCATGTAAGAAAATTAGCGGTTTACCTGTACCTTTTTCGCCATAAGCGATTTGTACGGGATATCCATTAGCATCAGTAATGATTAAATTTTGTCGCCCTTTAGGAAAAGTAGTTTGCCACCAATTTTTCATCCCTTTTATCAACAAATAATTTAAACACCAAATAAGGCTTGCCACAGCAGTCTAATTAGTATCACAGGCAATGCTACTAATACACTGGCAACAAGCAATAACAAGAGCAAAAGTGCCGCGATAAACCATACATCTGCGCTCTTATTCTGTCCAGGAAATCTTAAGTATTCTTCTAATAACTTAATATTATGCTCGTTTGCTGTCCAAGCAAAATCAAAAAAGTCTCCCAGCACTGGTATAGCGCCCAACAAGCCATCAATAATAATATTTAAGACCATTCTGCCCAAAGTTGCTTTAGGTGCGCCTAATCGCGCCGCTTCTAGGACAATGTAAGCAGAAAGCATGACTCCCAAAAAATCACCACCAAGAGGTATAAATCCTATAAGTGGATCTAGTCCAATACCAACCCGCGTTCCGGGAATGGTTATGGCATTATCCAGCAGACGGCTAAGTTGACGCAAACGCTTTAAGGTAGGCGCTTTAGCATCGGGTTCAATCGTGAACTTTATAGGAGATTTAGACATGGACGCGATCGCTTTTTTCTGTTCTAACCGCTAAATATTCTACTCTGATGTGTGCCTTTTTACAGGATTAATTGTTACGATTATGCTCCGAAGCGTTAGAATGCTGGCGCGATCGCATATCTTCACCGACAACTACATTTAATTGATCCCCAATTAAAAGAACCGCAGCACTCATCCAAAGCCACAGCATTAAAACAATCACCGCTCCCACTGCACCATAGGCGATGTTATAGTTACCGAAATTCGCCACATAAGCGCGAAATAGACTCGACACCATCGCCCACGAAATAGCCGCTATAATTGCCCCAGGCATCATCGGCGTACCTGAATTCCACTTTGAAGGACCGTAGCGATAGATAAAAGCAAAGGCAGCAGCAACAATACCTAAAGCTAAAGCCCAGCGTAACAGCAGCCAAAAATGCAATAATAATCCGAAAAAATCATTTTCACGCGCCAAAAGTTGCAACACGAAGTCACTAATAAACACCAAAAAAGAAGCCATCACAAAAAGCATGATCGTGCCAATTGTTAATCCCAAAGAGATGAGTTTAGCTTTCCAAAAAGGTCGTATCTTATCTGAGGGAATTTGATGAATTTGATCGAGGGCTGTCATCGCTGTACTGACTGCACCAGAAGCAGTCCAAATGGCGATCGCAAAACTCAGAGAAAACAAACCGCTATTTTTTGAGTTGGTAATTTCTTTCGTAGCAAAATCACGAATCAAAGTTAGTGCTTCTTCTGGTGCAATTTGACTCAGTTGCACCGCCATCTGTTTAAAAGTCTCTTGCAAAGATTCTTCAAATAAGCCAATGGCTGTCAGGGCGGCAAGAATTGCGGGAAACAACGATAACATTGCATTGAAGGCAATTTCCGAAGCTAGTCCCAAAAGTCGCCGTTTGATGGTAATCGCAAAGGTTTTCTTGAAGGTGCCAGCATTGAGGTAGCGAAAAAAGCGGACAAAACGAGGCTTTGCCATGATTTTAGTGGCGGCAGGTTGGGTTTCTCAACTAGTCTGCCAAATAGTTATGGGGGAGTGGGGAATGGGGAATGGATAATGGGTAATGGGTAATGGGTAATGGGGAATGGGGGAAAGAATTATTACCAATGCCCACTTGGACAATTACCAATTACCAATTACCAATTACCAATTACCAATTACCAATTATCAATGCCCAATGTCAAAAATTCAAAATATTTATGAGTCAAGAATTAACACAACAATGGTTGGCGGAAATTCAAACGCTGAGACAGCAACTAGCGCAACTGGAAAGCGATCGCGATTCTGGTTGGGAAAGTGCTGAAAAATGGCGTCAACTTTACAACACCGAAGCCGAACAACGCCGCACAGATGCTCAGATGTCGCAGGTGGCGATCGCCGAATTAAAGGCAGAAATTCAAAAACTTAAGGGTATTGAAGATGCCACATTACCCGACTCGACAACAGCGACAGCTATCCAACAAGAAATAGCACAACTAAAATCTCCAGAGGAATTGCAACCCAAATTAATTGCAGTCATGAAAGAACGCGATCGCCTGCTGCAAGCCTTAAAAACGGAGCAAGACAACCACGCCCAAACCCGCAACAACCTCACCACCGCTTTAGGTGATGCGATTGATAGCTTGACACGAGAGCGAGCAGCAGGAGAGGGGGAGAGTGGGAGATGAGGGAGAGGGGGGGAGGGGGGGAGGGGGGACAAGGGAGAGGGGGAGGACAAGGGAGAGGGGGAGAGGGGGGACAAGGGAGAGGGGGAGGACAAGGGAGAGGGGGAGGACAAGGGAGATATAGAAATTTCTTCCTTATCTTCTTATCCCCCTTGTCCCCCTTGTCCCCCTTGTCCCCCTTTCCCCCTGCCCCCTTGTCCCCCTTGTCCTCCTTGTCCCCCTTGTCCCCCTTGTCCCCCTTGTCCCCCACTCTTCTAAAACCCCATCGCTTCGGCTACTGCTTTGAGTTCTGGTGCGATGCCGACTTGAAATTTGCTGTGATTGTGTTTAATGGCTGTATCTGGGTCTTTTAAACCATTGCCGGTGAGGACGCAAACGACGGTTGCACCTGTGGGTATTTGGTCTTTTACTTGCAACATGCCGGCGACGGAAGCAGCGCTGGCTGGTTCGCAGAAAATGCCTTCTTCTGACGCTAAAAGTCGATAAGCGTCAAGGATTTCTTCGTCGGTGACGGCGTGGAAGTTGCCCATACTTGCTGATTTGACAGCGATCGCTTTTTCCCAACTTGCGGGATTGCCAATTCTAATTGCTGTGGCTAGAGTTTCTGGATGCGCTATCGGCTGACCGCTGATTAAAGGTGCAGCACCTGCGGCTTGAAATCCCATCATCCGAGGTAAGCGATCGCATTTTCCCGCTTGATGATATTGACAAAAGCCCATCCAATATGCTGTGATATTTCCCGCATTGCCCACCGGGATACACAGCCAATCGGGAGCATTACCCAGGACATCGACAATTTCAAACGCCCCTGTTTTCTGTCCTTCCAAACGGTAGGGATTGACTGAATTGACCAAAGTTACCGGATAACTGATAGCCATTTCCCGGACAATTTCCAGCGCTTGGTCAAAATTACCTTTAATTGCCAGTACTTCTGCCCCATAAAGCAACGCTTGTGCTAACTTGCCCAATGCTACATAGCCATCGGGAATTAAAACAAAAGCACTCATTCCCCCACGCCTAGCATAAGCTGCCGCTGCTGCTGAGGTGTTGCCCGTGCTAGCACAAATTACCGCCTTTGCCCCAGCTTCCTTAGCCTTGGAAATTGCCATTGTCATTCCTCGGTCTTTAAAGCTACCAGTAGGATTAAGACCATCGTATTTGACAAAGACACGTACTTGTCTACCAATGCGTTCTGCCAGCGCGGGAACTGGTATCAGCGGAGTGTTACCCTCTTGGAGGGTGACAACCGGAGTTTTTTCGCTGACAGGCAAGTATTCGCGGTATTCTTCTATCAGTCCTAGCCAGGGTTGGCGATGAGATTTAGCAGCAGACAGGCTCAAAGTCACAGGATTTAAAAGTTTTTTACAAGAGAAGGACGGGAGATTGAAAGCCCCCGAGCATCACAGAACGTAGTTCAACAGATGCGTGCAACAGATGCCAGTTTATCGTTTAACTGATATTGCTGGAAAGATTTAGACACGTTTTGTCAAATATCTTGGGGAAGGTATAATTTTTTTGGAACAAAGCGCGTTTGTTCGTAGTCTCTTATGACAAAGGCTTTGATTCATTAGCTTAAGTAATTGAAAGTTTATAATGATTTAACAAAGCTTAAAATTGACTTATTATAATATCTCTGAATGTGTGAGTTGAGTTTAGGATCTCGTTTAACTATGACAACTTGTTCATCCAATGTTGGCGATCGCATGTCCCAAAGCGCTTGGGCAACCAGACTAACTAAGGCTTTTTACCAAGACGATCAACAAGCCAAATTTATGCATTTGCAAGCAGAGGTAGATTCTTTGTTGCAGCAACTCCAAAGCCTGAAGCAGCAACGGCTTGCAGCCACTGAAGTAGAGGAATAATTCCATCAATTTTGGATTAAACCTGAGGTCAATAAATAAACTGACCTTATCAAAGGAATAAACCAAAATAATTTAACAAGCTGAATTTTTTTCAACTTGGCACATTGCCAGCATTTTTCTAGCCAGAATGGACTGCAAAGTAATTGCTATTCAAAGCGCTGATGATTTTCTTTCCAGCGCTTGAGGCTATAGCGATCGCCATTTTCAACGAGTAAAGCTAAAGATGCACCGTCTGAAAGTTTGGCGATCGCTGTCAAAAATTGTTGAGAGTTTTTGCTGAAGTCAGTATAAATTAGTTTACCATCATCTGACAAGATGAGGGTACGCGGACGAGATAAATTTTTGTCTTGTTCCTTAATTTTAGGTGCTGACTGATTCAAAGCTGCGATTGCGTCTGCCGAAATAGTCAGTACAGTTTCCGGTTTATTATTACCTGTTAAATCAATTTCTTGAATGGGCCAATAGCCTAACTTTTGTCGCATTTGTTGCAAGTTAGGAATAGTACCAGCCGGCAGATTACCCGATTGTTGAAGCGATCGCCAAATAGTCGGTAATATTGTCTTTACTCTGAGGGGATCTTGTTGTTCCAATTGTTCGAGAGTTATCGGTGATGGTTGCACCCATTCCAAAGCTGCGTTTGTCAAAGCTAAAGAATGCGGTTGCACAGCATTGCTGCTTTGGGGAATTATCTGTCCAGCAGCCAACAGCCGCAAAACCCCATCTCGCAGTTGCACTCCTTTGATAGTAGCGGTAGTTGTTTGCTGTTCTCCATTTGCTAGCCAGACAACTATCTGAATTTCCGCATCGGAATTTATCCCCAAAGTTGACCAAATAAACTTCTCTGGGGAAGTTTTCGGTAAATTCAAAGTTCCAAAAGGCGAATTTAACCAGCGTTTACCGTCATGAAATGCACTCACCTCCACCTGATACCATTGATTATTTACAGTCAAATCTGTTTTTGACAGTTGCAGCCACTCCGCAGAGTTAATAGAAGAAATTGGCTGTACCGAACCAATAATTCGGCTGGGGTGAGTAGACGCAATCGGTGTCACCTCACCATTAAGTTGTCTCAACAAACTTTGAATGTGCGTCAAAGTATCTGGTGTGATTTTGGCTTCTTTCAACCAGGAATTCGCCCGATTTTGCCCTTGCCCAGCTGCTAAAATCAAAGCTGCCCAAGCTTGCACCTCTGGTCTATTAGGATTAACTTGCAAAGCTGATGAAGTGCGATTCCACAACCGTCCTTCATCAGCTTTCAATAAAGTAGCAATTTCTTGGGCATTTTGTGGGGATGCCTGAAACACTTGTAAAGCTTTTTCCCAGCGACCATCAATCAAATCTGCTAACACTTGTTGACTGGGAGAAGCCCAACTTTTATCAGCTTGAATTTTGGTAAGTTGAGAATGCAAGCGAATCAAATCAATTTGCGCTTGCGCTGCCGGCGGTATTTTTTCTTTTTGCTGTTTCTTAATGAATTGCAACCATTCAAAAGCTGGTGTCCAAAGACCGCTGCGGGCAATTGACACAGCATCTTGGTAAGCTGAATTGTTGAGTTCCGGTGGTTTGAGAGAAATTTCTTCTAATTGAATTGGGTCGAGAAAAGAGTTTGCGGGTTGAACTTGGTAAACTCGTAATTGCGGTTCTAAACCGACTGTTTGATCGACAATTAACTCTTTTGTACCATTATTAGTAACCTGCTGCCATTTGGGTAATTGTCCGTTAGGACTTGTCCAAGACAACATCAGTTGTAAGTTGCTACGTTCTGGATTGTAATGTAGAATGTGACCGTAAGCGATCGCATTCGTTCCTTCAACGCGCTGTCCTTTGCAATAAAACCAAATCCCTGATGATGTATTGTCAAAGCGTTTCACTTCACTTAAAGGTAAAGAAATACTAGAACCTTGATTTTCCGATGTTGCATCAACCAAAGGGGCAATTACAAAAGATTCTTCAGGTCCAGTTATAGGTAATTGAGTTGCTAAATGATAGGATTTTTCTGTCGAAGATGGTGTTTCTGTATCTTGTGAAAGTTGATAAACTCTGAGTTCAACAATGTATTTACAATCTGACTGACAATTTGCCCGTTGCTTGTAAACTGGCAATAAAAAAGAATTTTCTACATCACCATCCAAAGGTAAAATTTCCCCGGCTATTTGTCCCTGCTTTTTCAGATTTAGTTTAATTTGTGAAAGAGTTTGCGGGTGTTCTTGTTGGCTAGAGATTTTTGCCCATTCTGGTAAAACATTATTTAACCAGCTTAATTTTTCGGGATTGAGTATGAAAATAAGGCTAATCCAAACAAAAAGCGCAATTAAAGCAGCACTACCCGACAAAATCCCAACAGCTAACATTGACGATAGCCAACTTTCCTTTTTTACAGAAGTTTCCAGCGACTTCGCTTCCCGTCGCACAGACTTAACCGGCTTTTTCTGCGTTTTTTTGATAATGCGTTTCATCGCACCTGCACCTTGCACGTTAGGTTTAGAAGGTTTTGGTGTCAGCTTTTGCGTGCGGTTTGCCATGTTCGTTCAGTAAATCCAATCGGTATTTCTGCCAAGTATTTTTACTTTTATACTCGTCTTTATTTGAATTTGCCCATAAATTTATTAGTCTGATTTTGGAGAAGTTCAGTAAATTTCCTCATGTCAAAACCAGAAAATTTTGAATACACTCACCCGTTGAGTGTGTGTGTGTAGAGTGTAAAAAGTTGAAAGATAAACTGCTTCGCAATCAAAGTAAAGCCTTAATTTTCGCATTGTTATTACTTGCGGGAATTTACGGATTTACAGAAAAAGCGATGTCTCAAGTGGATAGGAGAGGGGGAGAGGGGGAGACAAGGGCGACGGGCGTGGAGACAAGGGGACAAGGAGACAAGGGAGACAAGGGAGACAAGGGAGACAAGGAGGACAAGGAAGATTCTTTCCTTTCTCCCCATTCCCCCCAACCCCACTTCGTGGGGACCCCAAAGCCCCCCATCTCCCCATCTCCCCATCCCCCCCTCTCCCCATTCCCCACTCCCCAATCAAACGACGATCCGATGGCGCAAGTCACATCGGTTTCCCAACTTAAAGACGTACAACCTACAGATTGGGCGTTTCAAGCGTTACAGTCTTTAGTTGAACGCTATGGTTGCATAGCAGGGTATCCAGACGCAACTTATCGAGGTAGCCGCGCTTTAACTCGATATGAATTTGCTGCCGGTTTGAATGCTTGTTTAGATAAAGTCAATGAATTAATTGCTACCGCCACCAGTGATTTAGTCAGCCGCGAAGATTTAGCAACTTTGCAAAAGTTACAGTCACAATTTGCCCCGGAATTAGCAACCTTACGCAATCGAGTTGATAATTTAGAAGCCCGCGCAACTCAAATAGAAACCAACCAATTTTCTCCAACAACAAAACTCAGCGGTATCACGATAGTTGGTATTCAAGGAAGAAGCCGCAATCGTGCTGATATTGCTCCCAGAGATGGCAAAAAAGACACAGAAGATGCGGGTACAAATATTAATGTTATTTCCTTATCACAGTTATATTTAACTACTCAATTCGACCCCCGCAGTTACTTGGTAACAGGTCTTTTAGCAGCTGACGGTTCCACTGCACCCAGATTTAGCAACGATGTTGTACTTGGCTACGAATATTCTACAAATAACAGCGTCATACTAAGTGACCTTCATTATCATCATTTGATTACTGACAACTTTGCAGTGATGATAGGAACAGCATATGTAAATATGACCACTGCATTTAGAGGTCCAAACCGAGTAGAAAACGCTGCCACCGGACCCCTATCTTATTTTGCTCAACGCAACCCAATTTTAAATATGGGTTTCGGTCAAGCTGGTATAGCTTTTGATTGGCAATTTGCCAAACGCGCTAGTTTGCAAGCATTGTATTCTAGTTATAATCCGCAAAATCCTGGTAAACGCAACGGTTTATTTGATGGAAACACGACTACTGGCGTACAATTGTTAGTCACACCAACTGATGCTTTTGATGTCAGTTTATATTACGTTAATAATTATTCTTCAAATGGTTGTTTGCTGACTTTCGTCGGGGATGAGTGTTTAACTGCGGTTAATAGCACAGGTAAATCAGAACCATTACAAACAAACGCTGTTGGTGCTACTGTCAATTGGCAAATTTCTTCCCGTCTTACATTAGGTGCTTGGGGCGGTTATACTAATTCTTATATTCCTGGGCGATCGGGCAATGTCGAAACCACAAATTACATGGTGTATTTGAATTTTCCTGATTTATTTCACAAAGGCAATTTAGGCGGAATTTATATCGGACAACCTCCAAAAATTACCAGTAGCGACTTACCTGTAGGAAACAATGTCCCAGACTTTATCAATACAGGTTTAGGACGCAGAGGTGGACAACCAGGAACCACCACTCAAATCGAAGCTTTTTATCGCTTCCAGCTAACAGATAACATCACCATCACACCAGGTATTATTCATATCCTAGAACCTGGTCATACACCAAATAGCGACCCAATTACCATCGGAATTTTGCGTAGTAGCTTCACATTTTAGTAGTAAGCACTTCAGTGCTTAAAAGAGACGTTTAAACACCTACTAAAAATTTATAAAGAGCAATTTATTTCTACCCCTACACTTTATAAATAGTTTATATAAATTATTATATATTTGATGAAGTCTGCGAATTAATACCTGACTATCTAAAAATCTCCTAAAAAATAAAATTCAGTACAATCTCTCTATTCTAAAACATACAGTTGAAAGTAAATTATTGATAGTTGCGCTGGAACATTCTGTTGCAAAACGTATCTTTTCAGACTGCATCTATTAGCTTAACAGGCTAAGACTTTGCAATTCAATTATTGCTTGACAACGCAATGATTCATTTGAAAAACAAGAAAAAGCAATCTTATCCATCTTAAATAAGTTTAAAAAATCTTAGCAATTAGCATGAATCAATATATCCGTAATCTGCTAGCGCTTGCTTTAGTAGCCAATTCCGCTTGGCTTGTTATTCCATGCAAAGCGCAAACTCCAGTAAAATCAAAGAGTGAAAATCCTAATAATATTCCTGTATCTTCCCAGTCACCTACCGGAAATACAAATACATCAACTACATCTAATAATTCGGCTAATTCTACTAATAATAAACCAATTGCTTCTTCTAGCAACGCCATACCTGCAACTAAATCTAATCCGCGTATTCCAATATCCAGCAGAGTTTTTACCGCACCTTCAATGGAACAGTAATACGATTTGGGATTGGTAATGGGTAATTGGTGAGCCAGTGCGTTGGGCGGCTCTGCCGACTTGAAGCACCTGGCGAACCCCGAAGGGGTAATTGGAAATACGTTTTTTCCGATTACCCATTACCTATTACCTATTACCCATTACCCATTACTCCCAAGACAAACTTGTTCATAAAGTTTACCGGCAGTTTCCCAAGTAAACTCCGTTTCTACTAGTTGTCTTGCGTTGCGAGATAATTCCTCTCGCAGTTGTGGACTATCAAATAGTTGACTAATAGCGGTGACGTATTCTGCTGGGTTATTTGCCCGTAATGCACGTAATGGTACACTGGAAGTATCTACGGATAGCCCTTCTAAACCGCGATCGCTTGCGACTATCGGCACACCTGCTGCCATTGCTTCTAAAGTTTTATTTTTAATGCCAAACCCCGTCCGCATCGACACAACGCAGACTGTAGCTTTATGTAAGTATTCTACCATCGAAGGCACGCGCCCAGTAACAGTAATTCCTGGTTTATCCTTAAGTGCTAAAACTTCCGGTGCAGGACGAGAACCGACAATATCAAAAGTTGTATTTGGGTAACGTTTTTGAATTTCTGGCAAAACTTCGTTACTAAAAAAGCAAACAGCATCAATGTTTGCTAAATTATCCATTGCACCAATAAAAATTAAGCGCTGTCCCCCCGGATCGTTGCTGCGGTTGGGGAAAGAAACTAAATCTACACCGTTAGGAATAACTGTAATTTTAGTCTTCGGCGCAAATTCTTGTAATTGAATTTTATCTTCTTCGGTTGTTACTACAATTACCGAAAATTTTGAGCAGTAATTTTGTTCATAACGACGCAAAAGCGGTAAATTAATTTTGTCTCTGAGTTTCTTTTCAGAAATGCCATTTTCTAGTTGGTTAAGACAAGTGCCGTAAACAGAACTATGAACATCAACTAAAGTCCGCACCTGTTTCTGAAATTGAGGACGAATATAAATTTCATTAACGCTATGTTCGCAGGTAATTACATCACATTTCCCTGCTTGTACAAAGTTATCAATCCAGTTTTGCATTTCAACTGAGTAGCGGTTTAAGACGCTTGGTGGTGTACCTTGATTTAGAAATGTGCTGAAACGCTGGATTTTTTTTAGTATACCTGTGGCGGTGCCAGAATCGGCAGGGCGGTCAAAAACGACGAGATTATCGACACAATCCCGCAATCCGGCTATTTCTGCATCTGTTACCGAGAAGCGATCGCGTTGCGTCACTAAAGTAATAGCATGACGTTGACTGAGATACTTGAGTAAATTAAACGTCCTTACCTGGGTTCCCCCCTTTGTTGGTGGATAGGGAAATGTCGAAGATAGCATTAAGATGTTCATACAGTTAATTATCTGGGAATAATACCAAGTACAGGGATGATATATATACAATGACCTTAGTCAATAGTTTATGTCATCAGAATTATACCGATATAATTGTTGTCAGCTATTTCTAATCTAAAGAAAATACTGAGTCAAGCAAATTAAAAATCAGTATTTCTACTGTAGTCAATATGGATTTTAGAAAATATGCCTAAAGTTACTGTTTCCATTCCCACTTTTAATCGAGTTAATTTACTGCCTTTCGCAATTGAAAGTGTACTTAAGCAGTCTTATCAAGACTTTGAATTAATTATCTGTGATGACGGTTCTGCTGATAACACACCTGAGTTGATGTCACAGTATACAGATAGCCGGATTAAATACATTCGTCATCCGCAAAATATTGGTAAAAGCAATAATATGCGCTCTGGCTTTGAGGCTGCAACAGGCGAATATTTTATGAAATTTGATGATGATGATAGGTTAACCTCAGACTTTCTAGCGCGTACTGTGGCAATTATTGATAAAGATTTGAGTATTACTTTTGTTGGTACTGACCACTGGATAATTGATATTAATAATGTCAGGGATGAAGCGAAAACTCAAGAAAATTCTCGTTTCTGGGGAAGAAAAAGTTTACCAGAGGGCGTTGTCGATAATTTGTTGGAAGTTGTGTTTGTTAAACAAAGCTTCCAAATAGGTGCAACTTTATTTCGTCGCCAAACTTTGCAAGAATTGGGATATATGCTGCCCAATATGCAAAACTGTGAGGATAATGATTTATTTGTGCGGTTAGCTTTGGCTGAGAAAAAGGGTTATTATTTACCAGAATTATTGATGGAATATCGCGTACATGCCGAACAGCAAGGTATTAATCGAGGAATTCGTTATTTAACTGATAAAATAGAATATTTGGAAACTTATAAATTTGATTCCGAGAAGTTGGAAATAATTAGGCAAAATCGACTTGCTGAGACGCAGTTATTGTTAGGTTTGCGGTTAATTGAAACAGGTGAAACCCAAAAAGGAAGAAAGTTAGTTTTAGCAGGAAAGTCTTTTTCAACTGCTAAAGCTTGGACTGGGTTAGGGTTGTCTATGTTGCCGGTTGGGTTGCGGAGTAAGGCTTTTGAGTTGGTGCGGAGTGTGCGGGGATGATGCGATCGCGCACTCGTAGAAGCGTGAAGTAGGGTAGAAAAAACTACCTGATTTCCGATGTTTCAATGCCCGTTCGCACTAATTCTAGCTAGGATAAAAAGGATGTGTAAATTGTTGCGCTTCGAGCTAGAGTAGTGCAAATTCAGATACAGGCAAGATTACCCGCATGGAAACTAACAAGTTAAAGTTCTTACTCAAGTTGTTGGGATGTCCCGATTATCGGTCAACCCTAAGTGCCAACATCTTTAACAGTTTTAAAGGTAAAGACAAAATTTGTCGAGATTTAGGCGAACAGGAATTAGTAGATTATTCCCGCGAGATTGCCGCAGTCAAGATTTTACCACCAGGTAAAGCTTTACTGCAAGAGCCTACAAAAGTAGCGATCGCAGACAAAGAACTGAAGGTGCTGGAGAAGATAAGTAAAGCTTCAGCCAAAATCACCCCCAGCAAAATCACCAAGATGAAAGCTGCTGAACGAGACGCAATATTGAAAACCCTTAGTGAGCGGGGATTAATTGAAGTTGAACTCAAAATCAAAAAGAGTAAAGCTGAGGTTTGGCTGACTGAACGCGGAATTGAATTTTTGCGGGATGATTACAGTCCTAACAAAGGCTCTAACCCAGTCATCAGCTTAGAGCTACTGAATAATTATCTGCGGTTTTTGCGGAAAACTTTGCGCGATAAGCCAGAACCCGTATCTACTTCAGTACCTACCAAGCAAGAATCACCCGCTGTAACAATCATTAATCTTACTGATGAAGAAATTTTACAAACTATCCGGAAATTAGATCGGGAATTTGGTACTGACAATTATTTGCCAATTTTTCATCTGCGGCAAAAGTTACAACCTCCGCTTTCACGGGAAGAGTTAGATAAGGCGCTTTATCGTTTGCAAGCGAACGACGAAATTGAATTGAGTTCGTTGCAAGAAGCTAACGCCTACACTCCAGAACAAATTGATGCCGGAATTCCACAAAATGTCGGCGGTTCGTTGTTCTTTATCTCCGTTAATTAACAATCTATCCAGTTTACTGATAAATAAGTTTGTCCTCTCACCAAAGTTTAAACATGACAGCCATTGACGAGATTATTAAACGTGAGGTTAACCCTTTTGACCTGATTAATTTGAAACCCGGTAATTTCTGGGGAGAACACCAAGACTCAGAGTTGATGGTTGAGTCAATTCATCAGCAGGAGATTGCTGAGATTGAAGGACTTGTTGACTTAGTTGCTAAAGACCATCGTAGCCGCAGTATGTTGCTTTTAGGCGACTCCGGTTCTGGCAAAAGTTATTTACTAGGTCGTCTCAAAAGCACCCTGAACCCCAAAGCCTTTTTTGCCTATATTGGTCCTTGGGTTGATAGTGACTATATATGGCGTCATATCCTGCGCTACACCGTTGATAGCTTAATCCAAATTCCAGAGGGTCAACAAGAGTCCCAGTTGATACTGTGGCTCAAAAGTTTATCTGCCTTCACCAAACGCAGCCTAAAACAACGGATTTTTAATGATGGTATTTGGCAGTTATTGCAAAGCGATCGGCAAAAATTCATCAAACACCTTAAAGATACTTACGACGAACAAGCAGGTATATACAATCCCGACATTTTTTTTGGAGTGCTGCATGACCTTACCGATCCAGAACTATATCCCTTAGCTTGCGAGTGGTTGCGAGGAGACGACTTAAGTGAAGAGTCTATGCAAGCCTTAAAAGTTAAACATTGCGTTGATACAGAAGATGCAGCTAAAAATATTCTGGCAAACTTTGGCAAAATTTCTACTGAAACCCAACCCATTATTTTGTGTTTTGACAATTTAGACAATATTCCTAACCTGCCAGATGGGTTTCAGGATTTCCAAGCTTTGTTTAATGTTAATACAACAATTCACAATGATCATCTCAAAAATTTTATAATTATTATTAGTATTATTACTAACACTTGGAAGCGAAATGCTGACCGAATTCAGCAAGCTGATAAAGCTCGGATTGATAGAGCAGTTAGGTTAAAACTGATTACGCTAGACCAAGCAGAAGCACTCTGGGCTTATCGCCTAAAACCACTACACCACGAAGCCAACTCCCAGCCTACTTCCCCGATTTACCCATTGAATCGGCAAGTATTAGAGCAAAACTTTCCTGGTGGAAAAACTCTACCCAGAAATGCATTTATTTTGGGTAGGCAGGAATATCACGAATACAAACTTTCACTATTAAATACTCAAAAGACTGATTCTATTGAATTTGTGATAAATACTCCATCAAAACAGTCGCCAACAGCGAATAGCAAAAAAATTATTATACCTATAACAAAAAAAGCTGATTCTCCTCAACCTCGGATAATTCCTCGACCACAACCAACTAGAAGCGAGAGAATTAAAGCGGAATTTGAATTGCTATGGCAGCAAGAATATCAAAAAGTTCAGGGAAAAAATACCAAAATTACTTTGTTACCAGGATCAGACCTCATTCAGATGTTGCAAGAAGTTTTAGCTGCCTTAGAAGTACAAGAGATTAAGACCAAACTCATCAGTGGAAAATACGCCAATAATTCTTTGAGTTATCAACAGCCTGGTAAGCGAGAACGGATAGGGGTAGTCTGGACAGAAGAATCACACATGAATACCTTTTTCAATATCATGAATGCTTGCAAAACAGCAATTCAGCAAAATCTCTGTCAAACTTTGTACTTAATTCGCGCTGGAAATTTAGGAAATCAACAGAATGTCGGCAATCAACTCTATAAACAGATTTTCACATTTACCAATCATCGTCATATCAAGCCGGATCTGTCTTCTGTTCACTACTTGGCGACATACCACAGCTTTGTAAATTCTGCACTTGCTTATGAATTAGTGCTTGCAGGCAAAACCATTACTTTGCAAGAACTACAAACTTTAACCCGCGATTGCAACATTTTGCAAAAGTGTACTTTATTGCAAGATTTCAAAATTGTTTCTCAAACAGGTGGAGGTAATGACAATGGTAACGGTAAACACGATTTACAACTAGTTAAAAATTTGATGTTTAATCTAGTAAAAACCCAAAGTTTCATCGGATTACCAACTTTAATTAAAGAGACTAAGGCAAAATTTTCTTCAGTAAGCGAATCGGAAATTCAACATTTGATTCAAGAACTGTGTCAAGAGCAAAAGGTAGAATATTTTGACCCCAAAGCAAAGCCGCAAGACCAATTAGTTTGTTTAGTTCCTAATAAATAACATTGAACACAAAACATCTGACATTTTAGCAAATGCAATATTTGACAAAAGCTACTGAAATTCGAGCGCAAATTGCTAAATTTTCTTTGGCTAAAATCCTCTGGCTAGATACAGAAATCGCTGATTGGAATACTTACTATCCCAGGTTGTCGCTAATTCAGGTTTTGGCTGATCCAACAAACTTGACAAGTGACTCAGCTTACATTCTCGATGTGTTAGATAAACCTGATTTGGCAGCATATTTTATTAACCAAATCATGGTTAATCCTCAAATAGAAAAACTATTTCACAACGCCAGCTTCGATTTAAAATATCTGGGGGGACAGCTAGCACAAAATGTTACTTGTACTTTAAAGATAGCCAAAAAAATAACTCGTGAAGTATTACAAGTATCCAACTTACAACTTAAAACCTTAGCAGGAGAACTCTGCAACTTTTCTCATGTAAATAAAGAAGAACAAGCAAGCGACTGGGGAAAGCGTCCTCTCACTCAAAAGCAGCTACAATATGCGGCGATGGATACAGTTTATTTGGCTGCTGTGCATCGTCGCTTATTAGAAATTTATAATCCCGATGCTATAAGTAATATTTTTAATATGATATCTAATGACTCAAAGCAATCAACAGAAAAATCTGAAAATTCATCTTTAAATGTTACTAAAGTCCGAGTGGCGTTTGAATGCCCGCGCCTGTTTTATTTGATGCAGCACTTTGGGGGTAATACCTTATTTCTCCCACGAGATACCGCTATAGGTATTGGGAACGTGTTTCATCAATTAGCAGATGAATTTGTCAGATTAGCCACTCTGGAACCAAGATTTAAAGAGTTATTTAAACCACCCGCAACCCAGTTGCAGGTAGAGGAAATCGCCTCTAGTATGCAACAGCTTTTTTATGAAATAAAATTCTCCTCTTACCTGCAACAAGCTAAAAAAAATCCCAGCCAAGCACAAGCACTTTATAAACTTTGGCAGGGATTACAAGGACTAATCCGACGCTTTGCAGAATTGTTAGTAATTAATCGGCGTTATTGCAGTGCAGAAACAGTTATTGCTAACACCTTTGTCTCTGAAAAAGGCAAGCTTGAACATTACTTTAATTTACCTGACGGGACACAACAAAGGGTAGCGGGGGAATTTGATTGTTTAGTCTTCAACTTTGAACGCAAGCGCTTATGTGTGGTAGAGTTTAAAACCTATCAGCCAGCCGATCCATCAGCGCAATTAGCCCAAGTTGCTCTTTATAGTTATATGCTATGGCAAAAGAAAAAGGTGGCTGTTGATTCAGCGGTTTACTGTGTTTTGCCAGAATTTAAAGAGTATCACTATTCTTGGGAACAGTTAGAAAATACTGTACATCAGTTGATTCCCTATAAGTTACAACAAATGCAGCAATGGCTGACTTGGGAACCACCATTACCTAATTCACCACCAACCACAACCCAGCCTCATTTGTGCGAAATTTGTCCGCAGCAGCAAAAGTGTCAAAGTTACTTTGTAGAAGAATCTAAAGAAGAGGAACCTGTCAATAAACAGGAAGAACAGGTTTCTCATAGTACAAAAAAGCATGAGCAATCAGTTAACGCCGATGCTATAGGTGAAGAATTAGTTGCTACTTTGCAATCTTTTAATATTGGTGTAGATTACTATGGGGCGGCTGTTGCTCCTAGTTTCATCAGAGTTAAACTGAAACCTCATCTTGGTGTTAAAGTTAGTTCTCTGCTGAAGTTATCTGCTGATTTGCAAGTGCAGTTAGGGTTGGCTAATCCGCCGTTGATTTCTGCTCAACCTGGATATGTTAGTGTTGATTTGCCTCGTCTAGATAGACAAGTTGCTAAGTTTGAGGAGTATGTTCAACATCGATTTTTGCCCTCAACTGCACCTGTAAAAATTGCTCTTGGGGTGAATTTAGAAGGGCAGTTGGTAGAAGCTGATTTATCAGATCCGAATACTTGTCATTTTTTGGTTGGGGGTACAACTGGTAGCGGGAAGAGTGAATTTTTGCGATCGCTTCTCCTCAGTCTCCTTTTTCGTCATTCCCCGCAAAACCTCAAAATTGCCCTTGTCGATCCCAAACGTGTCACCTTTCCAGAATTTGAGCAGATACCGTGGTTGTATTCCCCAATCGTCAAAGAAAGCGATCGCGCTATTGAACTAATGGATCAACTAGTGGCAGAAATGGAATCACGTTATCAGCGATTTGAAAAAGCTGGGTGTGCTGATTTGAATGCTTACAATCAACGTTCCCCTCAGCCTTTGCCTCGCATTGTTTGCATCTTTGATGAATATGCCGACTTTATGGCAGAAAAAGAAATTCGCACCGCACTAGAACAAAGTATCAAACGATTGGGTGCAAAAGCAAGAGCCGCAGGTATTCATCTGATTATTGCCACACAACGTCCCGAAGCCAAAGTTGTTACTCCCTTAATTCGCTCAAATCTTCCCGGAAGAGTTGCTTTGCGAACTGCTAGCGAAGCAGATTCAAAAATTGTCTTAGGTGGTACGCAAACAGCAGCTGCATCTCTATTGGGTAAAGGTGATTTACTTTACCCAATTGGTACTAATTTATCCCGTTTACAAAGCTTATTCGCAACAACTATTCAACTGCCGTCTGTATAAATTAAACTTGCCCTTACCCGTTAGCAATTTTCCCCCACCCTGCTATAATCTGACGGAAATATTGATTTATATACTCTTTTGAGTATCGCCAAAATCTTAAATTAAGGAGCGCGAATAGCCCTCACCCTGCAAGGGTGGGGCTAAACAAGCAAAGCCCACCTACGTGGGCTAAGACTCTTGTAGCCCACGCAGGTGGGCTTTGTTCGTATAGCGATACCCTTCGAGGGTATTGCTGCAAAATTGGGATGCTCTCGCATGAAAATGCCTTATCAGAGGACTTAACTTATGGGATATATAATTGCAACCGCAAATATGAAAGGTGGTGTCGGCAAAACTACCCTCACGGTCAATTTAGCTACTTGTTTAGCTAAAAATCATGGCAAACGGGTACTTGTCCTTGATTTAGATGCCCAAATTAGCGCCACACTCAGTCTGATGCCACCACTGGAGTTTGCCAAACGTCGCAAACTATCGCGGACATTTAGATATCTGATAGACCAAATTATCAATCCACAGCCAAACCCAAAACAGGGAATTCACGATATTATTCACTCCGACGTTTGCAATCTTTCAAATCTCGATATCTTACCCGGAGATATTGATTTGTATGATGAATTTGTCATTTCTGAAATGCTGCATCAACAAGCAGTTACTTTGGGTGAACAAGACTTTGAAACTATTTGGAATCGCTTTGAAAGAGTCTTATTAAGTAAAATTTTAGAACCAGTGCGGCAAGAATATGATTTTATTCTTTTGGATTGTGCCCCTGGTTATAATCTTTTGACTCGTAGCGCTTTAGCTTGCAGTGATTTCTATATACTTCCTGCAAAACCAGAACCTTTATCTGTAGTAGGTATTCAACTACTAGAAAGACGCATTGCCCAATTAAAAGACAGTCACGAACATGAAGCCAAAATTAATATAAAAATGCTGGGAATTGTATTCAGTATGTTAAGCAGCAACATTCTCAACGGAAGATATTACAAACAAGTAATGCATCGTGTAGTTGAAGATTTTGGCGTGGAAAAAATTTGTAAAGCGCAGATTCCCGTTGATATAAATGTTGCGAAGGCTGTTGATAGTTTTATGCCGGCTGTTTTAAGTAATCCCAACTCAGCGGGATCAAAAGCATTTATGCAATTAACTCAGGAGTTGTTGCAAAAGCTGTAAATTTTGGGTGAGTGGGGAAACCGGATATCGGCGGGGAAACCCCGCCCCTACCGTTAAAATTTGCCTGCTAGGGCTGCGACACACCGATCGCAAATTAAAGGATGTTTTGTTGATTCTCCTACATGAGTGGAGTAGTTCCAGCAGCGATCGCATTTTTCGCCCTCTGCATCTACTACCCCAATTCCCCATGCATCAGACTGCAAGTTGTATTTCAGCTTTTGCAATGCTTCCGGAGTATCCAACACTTCCACCTGCGAGGTGATAAATAAATAGCGCAGTTCATCTACACCGTTACCAACATCTGGATTCAGTGCTTTTACTGAAGCACGCAATTGCTCATAAGCCACATATAGCATAATTTTCGCCTCTAAAGGAGCGCCAATCATTTTTTCTCCCCTAGCAGTATCCAACACCTTATTAACATCAGTGCGGATTTGCCGAATCTGTTGCCATACCTGAGCCAATTCTGGATTATGCCATTTTTGCTCTACTTGCACCCAACCGGCTTCAAACACCGATTTGTAAGGCGTTTTATAAGGTATATATTGCCAGATGTCTTCTGCCATGTGGGATAATACCGGTGCGATCGCTCGTGCTAAATTTTCCAAAGCTACCTGCAACACCGTTTGACAACTGCGACGGCGGAAAGCATCACTTGCACTGATGTACAATCTATCTTTGGCAGCATCTAAATAAAAGTTGGATAAATCCACCACGCAGAAATTCTGCACGGTTTGGAAAAAGCGGAAGAATTGGAAACTGTCAAACGCTTCCGTCACTTCCGCAAACACCTCCGTCATGCGATGCAGCATGTAACGGTCAAGTTCTGGCAATTCTTCAAAGGGTACTGCATCTTTCTCCGGGTCAAAGTCGTGCAAATTACCTAACAAAAACCGCGCCGTATTGCGAATTTTTTGCCGCACATCACCAAGTTGCTTGAGGATATTTTTCCCAATCCGCTGGTCAGAGGTATAGTCTACTGACGACACCCACAAGCGCAAAACGTCAGCACCATACGGTGGTTCTTCTTTTTGATTTTTCCCACCTTCAATGATGACTGCTGGATCAACCACATTGCCTAAAGATTTACTTTGCTTGCGTCCTTGTTCATCCAACGTAAAACCGTGAGTCAACACAGTTTTGTAAGGTGCAATGCCATTAACCGCTACACTAGTAAGCAAACTCGACTGAAACCAACCCCGATGTTGATCTGAACCTTCCAGATACATATCAGCAGGATAGCGCAATTCCGGACGCTGCTTGACAACAGCCGCCCAAGATGAGCCAGAATCAAACCATACATCCATCGTGTCAGTACCTTTACGGTAAGATTTACCGTTGTTGCGATACTGTTCTGGCAATAATTCCTCTACAGAAAGTTCCCACCAAGCATCAGAACCTTTTTCCGCGACGATCGCTTGAACATAAGCGATCGTTTCCGCATTTAGCAGCGGTTCGTTAGTTGCTTCATCGTAAAAAACCGGAATTGGTACACCCCAATTGCGCTGACGGGAAATACACCAATCAGAACGTTCCGCAACCATTGGGGTAATGCGATTTTCTCCTTGTGCGGGAATCCATTTTACCGAAGCGATCGCCCTCAACGCTTCTTCCCGAAATCCCTCCACCGAAGCAAACCATTGTTCAGTAGCGCGGAAAATCGTCGGCTTTTTCGTCCTCCAGTCATAAGGATATTTATGCTGGTACGGTTCCTCTTTCAACAAAGAACCCGCTTCCGTCAAAGCATCAATCACCGCTTGATTTCCATCACCCAGCACATTCAACCCTGCAAACTGTCCCGCCTCAGAGGTAAAATTGCCATTATCATCAACCGGCGCGAGAATAGGCAAACCATAACGCTGCCCCACAATGTAGTCTTCTTGACCGTGACCGGGGGCAGTATGTACCAACCCAGTACCCGACTCAGTAGTTACATAATCACCGCCAATTACAATCGGACTTTGGCGATCGTATAGCGGGTGACGGTAAGTAGAATGTTCTAAATCTTTCCCTTTAATTGTGGCTTTTACGGTTAAGTCACTGTCCAAAGTTGCTGATAAGCGTTCTACTAAATCTTCAGCTACGATGAGGTATCTTTGTGCCTCACGCAAAGTCGCAAAGTCGCCAAGATTACTTTGCGTCTCTGCGGCTTTGCGTGAGACTTCCACCACAGCGTAGTTAAGTTCTGGATTTACCGCCACTCCCAAGTTTGCGGGAATTGTCCAAGGTGTCGTCGTCCAGATAGCTACACCCAACTCTGGGAAAAACTGCGAGAGTGCAGGTTTCGCCTTTTCCGATAAACTCACCATCGGGAAAGCAGCGTAGATACTTCGCGAAGTGTGTCCTTCTGGATATTCCAACTCAGCTTCAGCCAAAGCGGTATGAGAACTGGGACTCCAATGCACCGGCTTCAAACCGCGATAGATGTAGCCTTTTAACACCATCTCCCCGAAGACACCGATTTGTGCCGCTTCATATTCCGGCTTCAAAGTTAGGTAAGGATGATCCCAATCGCCCCAAACACCGTAACGTTTAAAACTATTACGCTGGTCGTCTACCGCAGCGAGGGCAAATTCTTTCGCTTTTTGTCGCAGTTGTAAAGGTGTCAAATTTTGCCGTTCTGCCGATTTCATCTTCTGCAAAACTTTCAATTCAATCGGCAATCCGTGACAGTCCCAACCGGGGACGTAGCGAACTTTACGCCCGCGCAATAGCTGGTAGCGATTAATAATGTCTTTGAGAATTTTATTTAAAGCATGACCAATATGCAGCGAACCATTAGCGTAGGGTGGTCCATCATGCAGTATAAATAAGTCGCCTGGGTTTTCTTGAGACAGGCGATCATAAATTTTGTTTTCTGACCAAAATTTTTGGATTTCCGGTTCACGCTTGACAGCGTTTGCCCGCATATCAAAGTTAGTTTTGGGCAGGTTTACAGTATCTTTGTAGCTTCCAGTTTCTGTCACGGTGCTGATGTTCAAAGAATAATAAAGTTTGATTCTCACTATTATCCGTGAGAATTTCTCATGTCTTCAAGTTGGATGCTTTGCCAGCAAGCATCTCTATCGCAGGAAAGATTCCTAATCTTGAGTTTATGGTAATACATCCCACTTCTTTTTATTGTAGTATATTGTCACTCATTTTGTAGTAAGCGCTTTAGCGCTAAAGCGCTCACCCTTCGGGTTCGCCAGTCGCTCATGGGGAGCCAGTGCGTTGGGGAGGCACACCGTTGGGCGGCTCAGCCGACTTGAAGGTAGTGCCGTCGGCTCTGCCGACAGTCACGCACCTGGCGTGGAAACCCCCAAGACCGCGCTGGCTCACTACGAATTATTTAATTCCTTAGTTTGGCTTATCCGTCGGTTCTTCTGCTGGGGGAGCAAGTACGGCATCGGGAGCCATTTCTTCCATCGGAATTTTTGCTAATTCAGCAACAGCAGCTTCTTCAGCAACAGCAGCTTCTTTGGCAGCTTCTACTAATTCGGGTGCTGGGGGGTGAGGGGGAATTGCTTCTGGTATTTCGCTTTTTGCTTCGGTGTCTGTAGTGACTACAGCTTGTTCTGTAGCGATGTCAGAAGTTGTGGGAGTGGTTACAGCTTGTTGTGTAGCGATGTCAGAAGTTGTGGGAGTGGTTACAGCTTGTTGTGTAGCGATGTCAGAAGTTGTGGGAGTGGTTACTGCTTGTTGTGTAGCGATGTCAGAAGTTGTGGGAGTGGTTACTGCTTGTTGTGTAGCGATGTCAGAAGTTGTGGGAGTGGTTACAGCTTGTTCTGTAGCGATGTCAGAAGTTGTGGGAGTGGTTACAGCTTGTTGTGTAGCGATGTCAGAAGTTGTGGGAGTGGTTACAGCTTGTTCTGGTATGGGGGTTCGTTTGTCAACCACCTCAACACCAGTTTTACTTGTAGGTGTAGAAGTTTTTTGCGGAGTCTTTTTATTTAAAGTTTGTTGTGCTTTATCTTTCACTCCAGAGAAAATGTTGCCAAAGCCTTTTTGCATTTGGGCAAGCCGCTGTGGAAGTGAGATATTAGAAGCTTGATTTTCAATGGTATTTGTCAACGCTTCAGTACTGGGGATCGGGGTTTGTTGCGTTTTTGGTGTCACTTGCCGACGTAGTGACAGAGTTTGCGTTATCGACCAACCCAAAAGCGCCACACTAGCCACATGACCAAGTAAAAGACCCCCAGTAATGCGTCGGGCAAACACCCATAATACTAATGCGTAGAAAAATCCTACACCACTCCAAATAAAGTCATTCTTGCGATGGATTTCCGGAAAAAAGAAAGCCGCTAAATAAATGGCTAAACTACCAAGACCGACCGCCAAAGCTAGGACATATGCCAGCATTTTGTGGTTACTCCTTACAAAAAATTAGGGTGTCGGGGGTAGGGTGTAGGGTGTAGGGAAAGAAAAAGATCCGTGACTGGGTGGGTAACAGCCGCTCCAAAAAAAAGATGTCCGATCTCGACACGCAGTGCGATGAAATACGAGCGTCCTTATTTCAATCCTACGTTTTTAAGCGTGGGTCTCTACACCCCACACCCTGCACCCTACACCCTTTTGAATGTGTCATTTGACTTGTGAATTCAGAAGTCAGGAGCCAGAAGCCAGAATACTTTCTATGAGACTAGCGTATGACTCTAATGAAAGCGAATTTACTTTGAACAAGGGAAAAGAAATTCAAAACCTCTTTAATACTGTATCTGTTTATGGTTCAGATTCTCCTGACTTCTGTATAGGCGGGGAAACCCCACCTTTACTGTACGGGCGGGGGAACCCCACTCCTACTTATTTTGCAAATTTTGCGAGAGAATTGTTGATTAAGATACAAATTAAAATTAATTATCTATTGTTAGTGTGAATTTTTGCAGTCCTAAGGAACTCTTAATCTCTTCTTTAGGAGAGAAGGGAAAATCTCGGACTACCCTTAAAGATAAAAGGATCTGCAAAAGTTAGCCAAAAGAATTTATGACACTACAAAGCTTTGGTGTGATTGGATTAGCCGTTATGGGTGAAAATATCGCTCTAAATGTCGAGCGTAATGGCTTTCCAATTGCAGTTTACAACCGCTCACGCGAGAAAACCGACGCCTTCATGGCACAGCGTGCCCCAGGAAGAAACGTAAAAGCAGCCTTTACCCTGGAAGAGTTTGTTGCCTCTTTAGAACGTCCCCGCAGAATTTTAGTGATGGTGCAAGCTGGTAAGCCAGTGGATGCAGTAATTGCCCAGCTAAAACCTCTGCTGGCTGAAGGCGATATTATTATTGACGGTGGCAACTCTTGGTTTGAAGATACTGAAAGACGCACTAAAGAATTAGAACCAGCCGGATTTCGGTTTATTGGGATGGGTGTCAGTGGTGGTGAAGAAGGAGCGCTAAACGGTCCTTCACTCATGCCAGGAGGTACAGAAAGTTCCTATCAGTATCTTTCGCCAATTTTTACGAAAATCGCGGCACAAGTCGATGATGGTCCTTGCGTAACTTACATTGGTCCTGGTGGTGCCGGTCACTATGTAAAAATGGTACACAACGGCATTGAGTACGGCGATATGCAACTTATCGCTGAAGCTTACGATTTGCTGAAAAATGCCGCCGGTCTTGACCATAATCAGCTACACGAAGTTTTTGCTGAGTGGAACACCACTGACGAACTGAATTCGTTTTTGATTGAAATTACGGCAAATATTTTCCCCTACATTGACCCTGATACAAATTTACCTTTGGTGGATTTGATTGTGGATGCAGCAGGGCAAAAGGGTACAGGACGCTGGACTGTGCAAACTGCGTTAGAATTGGGGGTTGCGATTCCGACAATCACTGCGGCAGTAAATGCGCGGATCATGTCTTCGATTAAAGATGAGCGGGTTGCAGCATCGAAGATTCTGACTGGTCCTACTGGCAAGTATGACGGACAGACTCAGGGCTTTATCAATATGGTGCGCGATGCTCTATATTGCTCGAAAATCTGCTCATACGCTCAAGGAATGGCACTTTTAAGTACAGCTTCCAAAGCGTATAATTTTAACTTGAATTTAGGCGAAATGGCGCGGATTTGGAAAGGTGGCTGTATTATTCGCGCTGGATTCTTGAATAAAATTAAGAAAGCTTTTGACGAAAATCGAGAATTGCCTAACCTGTTGTTGGCTCCGGAATTCAAGCAGACGATTCTCGACAGACAAGGAGCTTGGCGCGAAGTGTTGGCAACAGCAGCAAAACTGGGTATTCCCGTGCCGGCATTTAGTGCGTCACTAGATTATTTTGACAGCTATCGACGCGATCGCCTACCCCAAAACCTCACTCAAGCACAACGCGATTACTTTGGGGCGCATACTTACTTGCGGACTGATAAGCCTGGTACTTTCCACACTGAATGGGTTCCTATTGCTGAAACTAAGTAAGCTTTCACGTCTCTACATTTTGTGAAAGTTTAAAACGTTCAGGTTCTTTTATTTGAGGTGACTCTGAGTTTCAGGGTCACTTTCTTTTTGGGAATTGGGCATTGGTAATTGGGAACGCGGTAATTGGGAATTGTGTTCTACACCCGTAGCCTTTTTTGGGAATTTTAGGGATTGTTATTTCCCAGAAATTTGGCTTTTAATTCTTCTAATTCTTGATCTATTTGGCTTTTGCTAGAAGGCTGAGATGTTGGCTGTGGTGATGGTTGTTTTATGTTTTTTTCAGGTTTGCTACCGCCAAGAAATTGTGTTTTCATTTCTTCTAATTCCAGATCGATTTGGCTGTTAGTTTTTATGACAACCGCAGGTGTAGAAGCTGGTGGTGGTTGAATTAGAGGTTTTGCTGATTTCGGCGGTGTGGGGGCTATATGCGGCTGTTGATTCAAATCTCTAAGAACTTCTTCTACTGTTTGGTAGCGACGTACAGGAATGCTTTCTAGCATTTTATCTAGGACTTTACCCAACTGCTGGTTTACAGGAGTTTTTAGGTATTGCCGCCAAATCCAAGTATCGTTGTTGATATCATATGAGTCAAAAGGCGATCGCGCTGTTAATAAGCAAACACAAGTTGCACCCAAACTATAAATATCGCTGGCGAAAATCGCTTTTCCTCTAATTTGTTCTGGTGCTACATATTCGGGGCTTCCTATACTTGTACCAGTTTGATTTAAGGTGGTATTGCTAGCAATTTTAGCTGCACCAAAATCTACTAAAACTAGATCCCCCCCTGTCCCCCCCTTAGAAAGGGGGGCAAGGGGGGATCGACGAATAATATTTTCTGGCTTAATGTCGCGATGAATAACTTGTCTTTGATGACAAAATTGCAACACTGCTAATAAATCATTCAGTAATTGCCGTATTTGCGTTTCGTTGAAAGCGCCGTTTTGTGCTAGTTCTTGTGCGAGGTTTTGCCCGTCGATAAATTCTTGGACGAGAAACTGGCGATCGTCTTGGGTAAAATATGCTAGAAGTTCGGGAATTTGCGGATGTTTGCCCAATTCATCTAAGCGCACCGCTTCTTGAACAAATAACTCAACGGCTTTTTGGACGGTGTTAGTGCCTTGCGCTTGGGGGTAAAATTGTTTAATTACACAACGCGGTTTTGAAGGTTTATCCTCATCCACTGCCAAAAAAGTAATGCCAAAACCACCTTGTCCTATCGGTTTGATAGCACGGTAGCGTTCTTTGAGGAGTAATTTGGAACCGCAAGCTTGGCAAAACTTGATATTATTATCAGGATTCTGGGGTTTTGGACAACGGGGATTGAGACAGTAGCTCATGTTGAGGATTTCGGGATACCTGTCTTTATTGTGCCGCAGCGATCGCGCTGATGGGATCTATTCTATATTCGCCAATTATCCAGCTTCAGGCTGTAACCAAATGATTGAATTCTCTGGTAATGTGGTAAGTTACCTGTAACTAAAGTTAAGTTATTTTGGGAGGCGATCGCAGCGATCATAGAATCGGCAAGTCCTATAGGTTGTCCTGTCCGTTCTAAATCTGCGTAAATGCGTCCAGCCAACTCCGCATCAGTAAGTTGCAATGTTAACACCTCAGCAGCGGCGATTTGGGCAAAAAACTGCTGAATTCTGTCTTCGCGTTGGCGCTTATGCCAGCCTTTGACAATTTCCAAGACTGTGATAGTGGAGATGGTATAGTGACCGAAAACGCCTAGATAAGCAGTAGCCCTAGATACTACGCGCCGATCTATACGTTTAAGGCTTTCAGAAAGAATGTCTGTGTCAAGTAGTACTTTGTCCAAAGCGTTGATTTAGTGGGTGTGCTGCTCGATCTCTCATGATTTCTTCAAGTATCTCATCTATTAGCTCAGGTTCGTCGGCATAAAGTCCCAGTAAGGGGTAATTGTCAGCTTCTGTCACCGCTAGTTTATCAATGGCGTATGTTATTAGTTGCGACAAGTCACAATGGCGCGATTTTGCCAACCAACGTGCTTTTTCAAGGGTTTTTTCGTCGAGTTGCAATTCTATTTTTTCCACGGGGTAAGATTTGAGAGCATCTGTGATGCAGCGATTTTAGCATTTGGATTTACTGTATCCTGCTCATTCATTGAGTTGGCTTTAATTTATTTTTGGTATCCTAGAATTGAGGTTTAATATACATATCCCATACTCTTTTCAACTGCTCTGCATCTGTTTGAGAAATTCGCCCGATTTTTGCCAGTAACAAAGACTGTTCTAAGCAGTCCAATCGAGATAAACGCACAGTTGAAGCCACTCGCAGACCACTGGCTAACCAATCAGTAAGTAACACGTCAGTTTGTGTGCGAGGTTTTGCAGATGTGACTATTGCAGCAACAACGTCGTCTCCATCCAACCAGAGTACAAGTATTGGGCGCTTTTTAGAACCAGTACCGCTTGTATAAGGAATATCTGCTACCCAAAATTCACCCGGTTGGATAGTCGTCATAGAGTCCTTCGTCTTCTGGTGCGTAGCCTTTTAAAAATGCATCATGAGTGCGAGTAATAACAGGGGAATTCGACTTTGGTTGAATGGTAATTATCCAACTTCCTGCACCCAAGCTTTCCACCAAAGATTCAGGTAGAGTCAACTTTTCTCCAGGTTTAAGTTCAATTTCGTAAGTGAGATTAACTACTTGACTTTTCATATTTTTCAAGATACTTGGCTATACTGCAAGTCAGTTTCAGATGCTTTTATTTTGTAGATTTGCTCGAAGCGGAATGCTTTAATAACTGAACCCTCTGCAACAAAAGCTATGCTCGGACGTAGATACTCAAATGCAAAAATTACCTGATCTCGATAACCGTGGTCGTTTTCACATACCCATATTGTCATAAGTTTTTTACCAATAAAAGACTCACACCAATATAAAGTATTTACTACAGAAGGAGTATTAGTGCTTTCCTGTATTATCTCTATTTCATCAGTATCAGCTATTGCTAATAGTGTAATTGTTGTATTTTGTAAAAATAGTTTAACTTGGTCGAAGCAGAGTTGATTGCTAGCAAATTCTTTGTCTTCGATAATTGAGACTGCTGTTAAAGTCTCTCCGATTGGGAATTCATCTGTTGCCATATTTTTCACGTTTATTTCTTGCTTATACAAGAGTGTATAAATATTATTTTGTCTCACGCAGAGGCGCAAAGACGCAAAGAATAATGTATTTTATTTCTTTTGTGTTAATGCCTTTTAATGACACCGCCAAATATTGATAGTTTTGTCATGACTACCACTGGTAAGGGTCATACCATCGGGGCTGAAAGCGACGGAATAAACCGACTTGGAATGTCCCTTAAGGGTGCAGATTTCCTGTCCATTTGCCAGATTCCACAGTTTGATCGTTGTGTCACCACTGCCACTGGCAAGGGTTGCACCATCGGGACTGAAAGCAACGCAACGAACTGAGTCTGAATGCCCCTTCAGGGTGTGGATCTCCCGTCCGGTTGTTATACGCCACAGTTTGATAGTGTTGTCAACACAGCCACTGGCAAGGGTTACACCATCGGGACTGAAAGCAACGGAATAAACCCAGGCGGAATGCCCCCTGAAGGTGCGGATTTCCTTTCCAGTTGCTAAATTCCACAGTTTAATAGTCCTATCAACACTGCCACTGGCGACAATATTACTATCGGGACTTATGGCGACAGAATTAACCGGGTAGGAATGCCCCTGTAATGTGCGGATTTGCTGTCCGGTTGCCAAATTCCACAGTTTGATGGTGTTGTCACCACTCCCACTGGCAAGGATTACACCATCGGGACTTATAGCAACGGAACGAACCGAGTCTGAATGCCTGTCCAAATTCCACATTTCCCATCCGGTTGCCAGATTCCACAGTTTAATGTTCTTGTCAGCACTGCCACTGGCAAGGGTTATACCATCGGGGCTTATAGCAAGGGAACAAACCCAGTCGGAATGCCACTGTAGGGTGCGGATTATTTGTCCAGTTGCCAAATTCCACAGTTTAATGCTGTTGTCATTACTCCCACTAGCAAGGGTTTCACCATCGGGGCTGATAGCGACGGCACGAACCAAGTCGGAATGACCCTGAAGTGTGTGGACAAGTTGCCAATTCTGCGGTTTAGGTTTAGGTTTTGGTTTAGGTTTTGGTGGTGGTGTGGGAGAAACAATTTTCGGCGCTGGTTTTGGAGTAGAATTGCTTTTCGCTGTCGGGGTGGTTACTTGTTTCAGTGCTGTAAGCACTTCATTAACTGACTGATATCGATCTTTCACATAGTCTTTCAGCAACTTATTCAAAACTTCAGCCAACTGGGTGCTGACATCTTTGCCTTTTTGCCGCAGATGTTCTTTCCAAAGCCACTTACCCTCTAACGGATCGTAAAGTTCATCCACTTCGACTTGAGTTAGTAGATGTATGCAAGTCACGCCTAAACTATACAAATCACTGGCAGGATAAGCTTTACCACCGCGCAGTTGTTCAATTGGTGCATATCCTTGTGTGCCAGCTTTTGTCCCAGTTTTGGTTAAACCAGTACCCACAGTCAACTGTTTAGCAACGCCAAAGTCGATTAAGACTAATTTGCCATCTATCTGACGGCGTAAAATGTTTGTTGGCTTGATATCGCGGTGAATTACTTGCTGCTGATGCACAAATTGCAGCACAGGTAACAAATCATGCAACAATTCCCGAATTTGTGACTCGCTAAAAGCGCCGCGCTGTGCCAATTCCTGTGATAAATCTTGCCCATCGATAAATTGCTGCACCAGATACAAGCGTTTATCTTGCTCAAAGTAGGCAAACAGCGTGGGAATCTGCGGATGCTGTTCTCCCAATTGTAATAATTGCCTTGCTTCTTGTTCAAACAACTCCGTAGCTTTTGCCATTGTTTGGGAATTGGCTTGAGTTTCCGGTAAAGGGAAAAATTGCTTGATGACACAACGAGCATTTAGCCTATTTGCGTCCACAGCTAAGAAAGTTCTGCCAAATCCCCCTTGACTAATTGGCTGAATCGCTTGATATTGATTTTTTAAGAGCAACTGTGAGCCACAAGTCAAGCAAAATTTTGTTACATCTGAGTTTTGGGGTTTTTGGCAATTGGGAGCGAGGCAATAAATCATACTGGGGATGGTTGGCAAATTTTTTCTATAGTAAGTGTTCCCAAAATTACTCTTGAACACTCCAGCCCTGGCGAATAAAAGTCTGACGGAATTAAGGTATAGTTAAAACGCCATTTGTCTTAAATCGCTGGCAAGACTTATAACCAAGCTATTACCTAAGGAGGCTAAAACTAACCTTGTCTACAAGCTATAAAGTATGTCTAGATGAAACCATAAAGTTATTGAGGCGAAAATTGATATGACAAGCTACCAAAGTAATCCTGAAGCGATCGCTACCGACGAAGAAACCACCGGCATCAACCATGTGGAAATAATCGAAAATGTCATCGATACTCTAGAACAAGATGACAGTGCAATGGTTAACCACACCGCAGAAGGCGGTACTTTGTGGAAGTTTAAATACGGTAGTGTGGAAGTGTTTGTCCAAATTGGCGGCAAAACCGATGAAGACACCTTAACCGTTTGGTCTGTGGTGTTAAAGTTACCCGCTAAAGATGAACCGAAGTTGATGCGGCAACTATTGGAAATGAACTGCTCTAGCACTTTTGAAGCTCGTTTTGGTATTATTGAAAATCAAGTGGTTGTCATAGCTATACGCACTTTAGGGGAATTGTCTCCTAGCGAAGTTTCCCGCATAATCACTGTTGTAGCAAGTATCGCTGATAATAACGACGATGCCTTACAATCTGAGTTTGGTGCAGCTTAAACGATTTTAGATTTTAGATTTTAGATTTTAGATTGGAGGTCAGCAAATAATCCAAAATCCAAAATCCAAAATCCAAAATACTTATCCGGTTTGGCGACTAATTCCGCTACTAGAAGCACCGGGACAAGTGCAGATGGCTATTGACTGCTGGTTGCTAGAACAGCATATGTTGGGACATCCGTCAAGTTTGCGGTTTTACACTTGGTCGCCACCCGCTATTTCTTTAGGCTATCATCAACGTCAATATCCCGCATATTGGCAGGATATTGTTTGGCAAGGTGAGAAACTAGAATTGGTGCGGCGTCCTACAGGTGGACGCGCTGTGTTGCATCAAGGTGATTTAACTTATGCTGTAGTCACATCTGGACTTGCTGGGAGTCGTATTCAGATGTATGAAAAAATTTGCGAGTTTTTAATTCAAGGATGGCGATCGCTTAACGTAGAATTGCACTACGGTACAGCAGGACGCGGCTACATTCACAATCCTAACTGTTTTGGCACTGCAACAAGTGCAGATTTAGTTACAGTTGATAATTGCAAACTCATCGGTAGCGCTCAACTGCGACGCGGTAACGCAATTTTACAACATGGTTCGATACGCTTGCAACCGAATGCAGAATTGTTTGCGGCTGTATTTGGTGCAGAATCTTTTACTTCTGTGCAACTTCCCCAAAACCTAACTAGAGAAACAATTATTGCCGCTTTGGTTGCAGCAGCTAGCGATTGTTTTAATATTCAATTAATTTTGCAACCCTTATCAGAGGATGAGTGGAAACAAATTTTGGCTAAATAGATGATTTTATTAACGTTGCTAAATTTAAATATGAAATTATTTTATACTTAAAAAACGAGACTTATTCTTTGCGCCTTTGCGCCTTGGCGTGAGGCTTATTAATACTTTAATTCAGCAACGCTATTTTATTTGATTAACATATCACATAACAGGCTTTCTAAATGACTACAACAAATATATACAAACAAATCGTTGCAATGGGTGGTGGAGGCTTTTCAATGGAACCGGAAAACCCTCTACTGGATAGATACATCTTAGGACTATCGAAAAAGGAAATACCAAAGATTTGCTTTGTTCCTACAGCTAGCGGTGATTCTGACAAATATATAGTTCGATTTTACTCAGCTTTTGTCCAACAGCTTTGTAAACCATCTCATTTGTCTTTGTTTAACCCACCTACAAATGACCTGAGGTCTTTCGTGCTTGAGCAGGACATAATTTATGTAGGAGGGGGAAACACTAAAAATCTAATTGCTTTATGGAAGGAGTGGGGACTTGACCATATCTTGAGAGAAGCTTGGGAAAGTGGAATTATTCTCTGTGGTTTGAGTGCGGGTTCTATTTGTTGGTTTGAACAAGCAGTGACGGACTCTATCCCCAAACAAATGACTGTCTTGCAATGCTTAGGCTTTCTCAAAGGTAGTAATTGTCCGCATTATGATGGAGAACAAGAACGAAGACCTTCCTACCATCGACTTTTATCACAAGGGTTAATTAGCGAAGGATACGCAGCTGATGATGGAGTTGGTTTGCACTTTATCCAAGATAAATTAGAGAAAATCGTCAGTTCTCGTCTTCATGCAAAAGCTTATCGGTTGGAAAAGATAGGTGAGACAGTCAAAGAAACACTTTTAGAGCCAACTTATTTAGGAAAGATTTGATATTTACAGTTCGTTTTTCCGTTACTTGTGCGTCAGTCTCGTAAAAAAATAAGTCCTGGTTGCGAAAACCAGAACTTTCATTGCATATTAAAAGCTGGACGAAAATCGTTATACGATGTGGATGAAAACACCTGCCAAAAGAGAACCTGTTGCGCCAATAGCAATTAATAAATAGGTGAAAAATCTGCCAAATTCCGGGTTTTGTCCTAATACTTTATCTTCTTTACCCGCAGTGAAAAACAATGACCAAGCTTGGTTGACATTGATTGTCTTAAAGCTGTTGAAATCAGGTCTAAATACAACGGGTCCAAGTAGGTCTTTTTTGGAAAAGTCAAAATCAGTTCTCATTGTATTTCTCCAAATTTAATTTAAATTTATTTGTTGATGTCTGCGTAGCTAGATTACAAAATTGTCAACCAGGCGATCGCACCATGTCCGCTGAAAACTTCGATGGCTATGAGTGCAACAAAGCCAATCATTGCTAAACGACCATTCAGCTTTTCTGCATACTCGGTGAAACCAAAGCCTGGGTTTTCGTCTACGTACATTTTTGGCTCAATTGCGTAGTTATTCAGTCGGTTTTGTTCTTCTACTACATAGCTGCGTGATGTCATGGTCTTTTTCCTTAAGTTTGTTTTCTTGTTAAATAATGTAACACTATGTAAAGAAGTTTTGCAAGTACTTGACAAAATAAAATATTTTTATCAACGGTATAAGGTGTGTTTGAGAGTGGCAAAATTAAGATAAAGCTTAAACAAGGTTATGGAACGAACCGCAGAGGCGCAGAGAAGCCAGCGCGTTGCGGAGCCAGCGCCGTGGGCGGGTTTCCCGACTTGAGGCGACTGGCGTGGGGTTACCCCCGTTGTAGCGACTGGCGCGACACAGAGAAATAAGAGTTTGGAAGAGTTTTTGGGTAAGTACTATAAGAATATTTCTCGGTTTTCAGCATAGAATGGCGCGTAAAGGTTACACTCTCCCGGTTTTCGCTGTTGCTGCGGCAAAGGCAGCTTTGGTGCATTTGCAAAACAGTGCTGATGTGATATTGTCGGTGAGGCTTGATTTGCTTGGTGATGATGCAGAGATTTTAGTTGAGCAAGTCGCTAGTTTAGAATTAACTAGTGCGTTGGCGATCGCTCTGTCTGACCCAGGTGATAATTTGGATTTGACGAGGAATACTCCTGTTTGGGCATGGGTGAAGCTATTGCCGCGAGAAGACCAGGCTTTGGTTTTAGAAGCGGGTGAGGGATTGGGGAAAACGGCAGCGGGAGAAGCTGCTATTTATAGTTATGCGCTACGACTTTTTGAAGCGAATTTGTTACCGCTAATTCCTGAAGATAAAACTGCGATCGTGCGGATTATTCTTCCTGAAGGTCGTCAATTGGCTGAACGCACATCTAATGCAGCTTTTGGTATTTTAGAGGGTTTGGCGTTGTTGGGAACTAGTGGGATTTCTCAACCGATGAGTGCTGCTGACCATTTAGAAGAATTTCGCGCCATTTTACAAGACAAAGTGCAGCGTTTTCCCAACTTGGTATTTTGTATTGGTAGCAATGGTTACTCTGTGGCGCAGCGTTTAGGGATTCCAGAAGAAGTTATTGTTTCAACGGGTAACTGGCTGGGTGCAATGCTGGTAGAAGCGGGACTTTATCAAGCTGAATCAGTGCTGTTGCTGGGATACCAAGGAAAGTTAATTAAGCTAGCAGGGGGAATTTTTAATACATCAAGTCACCTGGCGGATGCTAAATTAGAAATTATTGCAGCTGCTGTTGCTGTTATAGGGGATATTTCAGCAGTTCAGGCAATTTTGCAACTGAAGACGGCTGATGAAGCGTATAAAAAGTTGGTGGAACTCAAGTTGGCAGATGCGGTGTTTACTGCTTTGGCTGAAAAGATTAGCCAGAAAGCAGAGAATTACGTGAAAAAGTATGCAGATTACTCTTTGAAGGTGGGGGTAATTTTGTTTGACCGTCAAGGTAAAATCATTAGTCAAGATGCAAAGGCTGGAGAATTGCTCGATTTTTCTTCGTAGTAAGGAATGCGCGTCCTCATATATAAGATGAGGACGCGCATTCCTTACTACGAAGACAAATATGCTTATCCGAGAAGCGAAGTTAGCTGATGCCAACGCGATCGCCAAAATACATGTAGACACTTGGCGGACAACTTACCGTCATATAATGCCAGAAGATTTTCTGGCAAATTTATCTTACGAAAAGCGAGAGACAGGATGGACTGAAATTTTGAGCAATACGACTCAGGATAACTTTACCTACGTTGTTGAGGATGTCGGGGAAATTGTTGGTTTTGTCAATGGTGGTTTAGAACGAACTAACGACCCAATATATAAAGGTGAATTGAATGCGATTTACATTGTGGAAAAATACCAAGGTCAAGGTATAGGACATAACCTTGTATCTACTATCGCCGCCAGACTTGTGCAATTAAATGTTAGTTCAATGTTAGTCTGGGTTTTGGCGGATAACTCAGCATGTAAGTTTTATGAAAGCCTTGGTGGTCAACTAGTGAAAGAAAAGCTAATCGAAAGAGGCAAAGTAGAGTTTGTTGAAGTCGCTTATGGTTGGACAAACACGCGATCGCTCTTAATAAATTCGTAGTGAGGACTTCAGTCCTCATATATAAGATGAGGACGCGCATTCCTCACTACGGTTAGCGTTTCTTTCAGTCTTACTTATAATTCTTCTCCTGCTGGTAGCGGGAAGGTTTCACCCGCTAGATAAGCTTCAAAATTGTGTTGAAAATACAACCATGAGGTCATATCTTCTCCTTCAATAAAGGATTTTGGTGCCTTCCTATATAGAGGAACGCGGGTATTAATTTCATCTTGAAGCTGTTGCGGTAATTCGCTTAAGCCATCGACTTTACTACCGTAAGCACTGTATATCAAATGACCCTCACGCGCTCCCATTTTCATCCAGGGAAGCCATTGACCGATTCTATCCCAACTCAACCTCAGTTGAGAAACTGAGGGTAATTCTGAGTTTAATAAATCTGCGGTGGGGACGGTGATTTTAAATAACTCTGCTGCCTGATAAGTTGGATTTGGACAGTATTCAGCAAACTTTGGATCGTCTGCCAGAGGATTGGGGTAAGTGGGAAATATGTCAAATACGAAGGTTGTAATGTCACCATCTACTTGCGCGGGAAACTTACCTTTAAACTGACCTTGTACAGGACTATTTGCAACATGCATCACCGGCACTTTCTCACCCGTCCAAGGATTTTCCCATTTTTGCACAATTTCATTTGTCTTTGGGTCGAGGTAGTAAGTTAGTTCTCTAGAGGTAAAATCCCAGCTACCCTCTTCTGTGGGAATACACCTACTCACACTCACACCCAGCATCTGAAACAGAAGTTTTTTCTTCTCACCTGGTATAAAAGCGTAAATTGCACCTTTCCAAACCAAAAAGGTTGATTGGGTGGGATCGAGGGAAGCACGAGTCTTTATCCATGCTTGAGCATCAAATTCTTGAGTTTCGGCAACCATTTTTGGCTCCTTGCTATCTGAGGTTGAAGGGGGGAAAGGGTAGTATCAACTACCAACTTACTGAGTGTACACTCTATGCCGATCGCAACTGACACATTATATAGTAGAGACGTTCCATCGAAACATCTCTACCGTAGTGAGCGATTCATCGCTCATTAATAATTTCATAAATAAGCTACAAGAGTGTATGCGATCGCCATCATTATTCCAAAACTCCCCCTTCGGGGTTCGCCAGTCGCTCATGGGGGTAACGAACATGACCGCGCTGGCTCACCAATTCCCTAAGTGCTAGGCTACAGTTAGCATTCTTCAAAAAGCAACTATGACTGCCCTAATCGTTAACTTACATCCTGTCATTGAGCTAACAGATGAGCAATTCTTCCAACTATGCCAGAATAATCGAGATTTGCGCTTTGAGCGCACCGCTCTTGGAGAATTAATTATTATGCCGCCAACAGGCTGGGAAAGTGGGAATCGAAATATTAAACTATCAGCTCGCCTAGAGCTATGGGCAGATGCTGATGGTACAGGATTGGCTTTTGACTCGTCAACAGGTTTCAAACTTCCCAATGGTGCAAACCGTTCTCCGGATGCATCCTGGGTTAAACGATCGCGAATCGAAACTCTAAACCCAAATCCGGCACGGTTTATGCCACTTGCGCCTGATTTTGCCGTAGAATTACGCTCTGCAAGTGACACTTTACAGACATTACGACAAAAAATGCAGGAGTATATTAACTGCGGAGTGCGTTTGGGTTGGCTTATCGATCCTCAAAACCAACGGGTAGAAATTTACCGTCCAGGACAAGATGTGGAAATTTTGCAATCTCCTGCTAGCTTATCAGGTGAAGATGTTCTGCCGGGATTTGTATTGGATTTGACACAAATTTTAAGTTAGGCGATGTTTAACAAACACGCTCCGTGCCTTTACGATTATCGCAGCTGAAGTTAGGTATTCACGTTCTACAATAAATATTTCCCCCGTTTGCCAAAATCAGCGTGAGTGAGTGATGTTGTTGTTGCATAAAATCGAAAAGCTGAAGATGAGCATAGGCAATAGTTTACGCCTAGTCTTGCCAGTCGCTGTCATATTCTTTGTTCTTTGTCTAATATTTACGCTGCATCGATATTACAGTTTTTACGCCTCATTCGATCAAGGCATTTTTAACCAAGTTTTTTGGAATGGCATCCACGGACGCTTTTTTCAAAGTTCTCTGTCTTCAAGTCTTTCAACCAATGTCGTTCATGGTGGAGAAGTCCCGACTGTTTATTACCATCGGCTAGGTCAACACTTTACACCAGCATTGTTACTTTGGCTACCTATATATGCGTTGTTTCCCTCGCCAGCAACTTTAACGGTTATCCAAGTAACGCTGATTGCTGCTGCTGGTTTGGTATTGTATTTATTGGCGCGACAATATTTAGAACCACGATTAGCAGTAATGATAACTGCTAGCTATTACGCTGCAAATGCTGTGATTGGTCCAACTTTATGCAACTTTCATGACATTTGTCAGATTCCTCTGTTTGTCTTTGGGTTGCTGCTAGCAATGGAAAAACGCTGGTGGCGGCTGTTTTGGGTGCTAGCAGTGTTAATTTTGGCTGTGCGGGAAGATAGCGGTATAGAATTGTTTGGCGTTGGGATTTACATGATTTTAAGTAAACGCTTTCCTCGCGCTGGACTTGCTGTCTGTACGCTCAGTTTTGGGTATATGCTGGTTCTGACTAATCTGATTATGCCGCTGTTTTCTCAAGATATTTCCCAGCGGTTTATGATGGAGCGGTTTGGACAATATGCAGATGGAGATGAAGCTTCTACAGTGCAAATTATTTGGGGAATTGTTAGCAACCCAATTCGATTGTTAGTAGAACTTGTTACACCAGTAGATAGAACAATTAAGTATTTACTTGGACAATGGTTGCCTTTGGCATTTGTGCCTGCTGTTGCGCCGGCATCTTGGGCGATCGCTGGTTTTCCCCTGCTAAAATTATTTTTAGGTAAAGGAGATTCGGTTTTAGCGATTACGATTCGCTATGCGATGACGGTAGTTCCTGGATTATTTTACGGCGCAATTCTTTGGTGGTCGCAGCATCCGAAAACTTTTAAACCTTCATTTCGTCGCTTTTGGGTAGGTTGTATTTGTGTTTCTCTGTTTTTTAGCTTTACATCGAACCCAAATCGGACTTTTTATTTTCTGATTCCTGATGCAGTCAAACCTTGGGTATATGTATCGCTACCCCAACAATGGCATCATGTCGGACAATTTCGTTCTTTATTAGCGCAAATTCCCCCAGATGCTAGCGTGTCTGCTACTACTTATCTTGTACCGCATCTTTCCAGCCGTAGGGAAATTCTGCGTTTACCGGCACTAGAGTTGAGAAATGATGCGCGGGAGGTGATAAAGGTAGATTATGCGATCGCCGATCTGTGGCAATTACAGCAATATGCACCCGCTTTCAAAAGCGATCGCGCAGCTTTGCAAGAACTTATTCAACTCATTGACCGTCTGACCACTAACCTTGAATATGGAATCATTGGCTTTGAAGATGGTGTTATCCTACTTCAAAAATCCGCCACCTCACAAGAGGAAGCAAAAGCCGCTTGGTTAGCTTTTCGCAAAGAAGTGGGGAGTTGAGGAGGGGGAGAGGGGGAGTGGGGGACAAGGGGGACAAGGGAGACAAGGGAGACAAGGGAGACAAGGGGGACAAGGGAGACAAGGGAGACAAGGGAGACAAGGGAGACAAGGGGACAATTCTTTCTTTCCATTACCCATTCCCCATTACCCATTCCCCATTACCCATTCCCCATTCCCCATTCCCCATTCCCCATTACCCATTACCCATTACCTAGTTATATTTTTGGATATTTGTAAAGAATCGGGGAGTTGAATTGATGAAGATATTGGTACTAAGTTGGGAGTTTCCACCTCGCATCGTCGGAGGAATTGCGCGTCATGTGGGGGAATTGTACCCGGAAATAGTCAAGTTAGGGCATGAAGTCCACCTGATTACGGCGGAATTTGGTCATGCACCGATGTATGAGATAGTGGATGGAGTGCATGTGCATCGCGTGCCGGTGGCTGGTAGTAATGACTTTTTCCACTGGGTAGTAAACTTAAATGACAGCATGGGGCATCACGGCGGTAAGTTGATGCTGGAAGATGGTCCGTTTGATATTATCCATGCTCATGATTGGTTAGTCGGCGATGCAGCGATCGCTCTCAAGAATACCTTTAAAGTGCCGTTAATTGCTACAGTCCACGCGACCGAATTCGGACGTTACAACGGTATTCACACTGATACGCAACATTATATCAGTGGCAAAGAAAACCTACTTGCTTTCAACGCTTGGCGGATTATCGTTTGTACCGACTACATGCGAGGAGAAGTTGAACGAGCGCTTCACAGTCCTTGGGATAAAATCGATGTCATCTATAACGGTATTAGACCAGAAAAGAAACAACACCATCAAGATTTTCATGCCCACGATTTTCGCCGTCAATTTGCCGAAGATGGTGAAAAAATTGTTTATTACGTCGGTCGCATGACCTATGAAAAAAACGTTTCCGGATTGCTAAATGCCGCACCGAAGATACTTTCAGAAATGGGTGGTTACGTCAAGTTTGTGATTATTGGTGGTGGCAATACCGACCATCTTAAACGTCAAGCTTGGGATTTGGGAATTGCCCACAAGTGCTATTTTACCGGCTTTATGTCCGATGAATACTTAGATAAATTTCAAACCATCGCTGACTGCGCCGTTTTTCCCAGTCTTTACGAACCCTTTGGTATTGTTGCGTTAGAAAGCTTTGCCTCTCGCGTTCCCGTAGTAGTTTCCGATACTGGCGGTTTTCCCGAAGTAGTGCAACACACGAAAACAGGTATTGTTACCTGGGTTAACAATCCAGATTCTCTAGCTTGGGGAATATTAGAAGTGTTGAAAAATCCAGGTTATCGGCAATGGTTAGTTGATAACGCTTATGAGGATTTAGAAAGACGCTTTAGCTGGTCTAAAATAGGCAAGCAAACAGAAGATGTATATCAGCGGACAGTTAAAGAGCGATCGCACGTTGTATGGTAATGGGGAATGGGTAATGGGGCATGGGGAATGGGTAATGGGTAATGGGGCATGGGGCATGGGGCATGGAAAGAATTTCTCTCCTTACCAATTTGCAATGCCCAATTGGCAATGCCCAATTCGCAATGCCCATTGCCCATTGCCCAATTCCCAATTACCCATTCCCAATTACCAATTCCCAATTCCTATACATTGTTTAAAATTGCGCTCAAGCTGGTCTGGATAATAGCGATCGCCTTAATATTGCCTGTTGAAGCGAAGGTAACACCAATTGAAAAAATGATTGCGACAAATGGATTGTTGAAACGCTTGCATAGCAACAACTTTACAATCCGTCTTTAAAAGCTTTGATCGGAGGAAACCTCCGCTCAAACTTTTCGCAAAATCTAAAATCCAAAATCCAAAATGGTATAACGCCCAATTTAAAGGGCAACGCTGCCAATGTCAATCCTCCTTTGCACGGTCCTGTTTTTGATTTGGGTGGAGGTGGTTCCGATGTCGATGAAGCTATCCAGTGGATGATTAACCGAGTTAGGGGATGTACTAACTGTACCACCAAGGTTGATGTAGTTGTCCTCCGCGCTTCTGGAGATGACAGCTACAATCAGCCAATTTACGATATGAAAGGCGTAGATTCAGTGCAGACTTTCGTCATTACCAACCGCAAAGACGCAAACAACGCTGATATTGTCAACAAAGTTAAAAATGCCGAGGTGATTTTCTTTGCAGGTGGCGACCAGTGCAAATACATTCGCAACTGGAAAAACACCAAGCTGGAAACTGCAGTAGAGTCTGTTTACGCAAGGAAAGGCGGTATCGGGGGAACTAGTGCGGGAGCGATGATTCAAAGTGATTTTGTTTACAACGCTTGTGCAAACAGAGTTGAAACTGAAGACGCACTCGCAGATCCTTATCGAGATGTAAACTTTACCTATAACTTTTTTTCCTGGGCAAATCTGAGGGGAACCATTGTAGACACGCACTTTGACAGACGGGAACGAATGGGTAGGATAATGGCTTTCATAGCCCGTCAAATCAAAGATGGTGTAGCTAAAAGTGCTTTGGGGATAGCAGTTAGCGAAGATACATCGGTAGTTGTCGAGAAAAACGGCAAAGCCAAAGTGATGGGTAGAGGTCCAGCATACTTTATATTAGGCGATCGCACTCCTGAAGTCTGCGAAAAGCAAACTCCTCTAACCTACTCCAACTACAAAATCTGGAAAGTCAACAGCGGTGACACATTCAACTTGAAAAACAGACCAACAACAGGCTATTATTTGAGGAGCGTCAAAAGAGGGCGGATAGATTCAGATCCATACTGATAATAGTAAGTGCTGAATTTTGAGTTTTGAGTTGAGAAATTTTAATTCATAACTTTTTGGCTAAAAGTAGCGAAAAGACTGTTGGCGAAGTGCCATCTATTTTTTATAACACATGCTGTATAAGACTTTCTTTGAAAGAATCCCCCGTTGCTTGAATGCAGGGAAAAGAAGCGACCTGTTGCTAGCAAATAGACAAGAATAAATTGTATATAAGCAACAAAAGGTTTAGCTTCATGCGTAGAACAGCACTATTTATCTCCAGGTTATCGCTCTTATTTCTTGTTCTGTCTGGTTGCTGGTTTGGTTTGTTTGTGGTTCCAGAGGCACCCGGCTTGATAGAAGCTGATATTCTTGGTGTCAGGTTGCTTCAGCCAGGTGAAACATCGGTTGCTATCTCTGGACATAAATTTTCTTGTGTAAGCGGAAAAAAAGACCTCTTGCAATGCAACGTAATGATTTCGGGTCGTTTTTTGGAAATGACTGTTACCATAAGCGATCGCACACTGACAGGATGTCGAGCTACCTATACAAGTAAAGTTTTGAATTGCACCGCTGGTTATGAGTACGGTGGTAAGACAGGATCAACCCCGTATGTCTACATTAAGGACGACCTGGGTCTAAGCAATCAGCAGGTGCAAAAATTAAGGCAAGCCAATCTAGTAGTAAACACCCGTGAAGACTACTGGCTAGAACTGGCGATTGCTATATCATTCGCTGCTGCGGTATTCACTACAAGCTGGTTGTGGTCACAAGGAGAAAAGCAAATAAATAGCAGTGTCTATCCCATAGACAATGCAGCAAGACGATTCAATCACCAAATAATAAGAGTCGTTTCCCCATTTATTCCTCTTGGCATGGGTGTCTTAGCGTTTTGTTTGTCGTATTACTTCTTCCTGTTGACCTTGTTGGGTCTAGTGTTGATTGATTGACAGTTTGGCACAAGCAACTTGATTGGATATCAACGAATAGTTGCGTTTGTTGACCCAACTTGAGGTTTATAAATCCCCAAATTTTTGAGAAAAATCCCTCTGGGTAATAATTTCAGCCGTCACATGGCACATTGCAGCGTCGTTTTACTCCTTTTTAAACCAACGTCGCTTGCTTCCGCAAACTTTGCACTGTAGAAATAAAGTGTTCTGCTACCCTGTCAATCTCCTCTTGCGTATTAAACCTGCCAATTCCAAACCGCACCGATGCATAAGCTAACTGTTCCGAATGTCCCAGCGCTGTGAGAACATGAGAAGGTGCAGTTGTCGCACTAGAACAAGCAGATCCAGAAGAAACCGCCATTACAGGCTGCAATCCTAACAGCAATGCAGATCCATCAACTTTTTCAACACTGATATTTAAATTTCCCGCTAGTCGTTGGGTAGGATGTCCGTTGAGATGAATTCCTGGCAGTTGCGAAAGTTGTTTCCACAATCTTTCTCTTAATTGTATTAGGCGATCGCATTCTCTTTTTTGTTCTTCCAAAGCGATTTCTACAGCTTTGCCAAAGCCGACAATTTGCGGTGTATATAATGTACCAGAACGCATTCCTCGTTCATGTCCGCCACCATGTTGTTGCGCTGCAAGTTGTACTCTGGGGTTGCGACGACGCACATATATAGCACCGATGCCTTTAGGACCGTATACTTTGTGTGCAGTTAGCGACATCAAGTCAATTTTCATCGCTTGCACATCAAGGGGAATTTTGGCGATCGCTTGTGCAGCATCGGTGTGAAAAATAATTTCCTGACTGCGACATAATTCGCCAATTTCTGCTAACGGTTGCAACACCCCAATTTCATTATTAGCAGCCATTACCGAAACTAAAATTGTATCCGGACGCAAAGCTTTTTCTAACTGATTTAAATTAATAATCCCGTCTTTTTCAACTGGGAGAATTGTCACTTCAAAACCAAGAGTTTTTAGATAATTGCAAGGGTCAATAACTGCGCTATGTTCGGTTGCAACAGTAATAATATGTTGCCCTTTTTGATAATAAGCTTCAGCAACACCTTTAATCGCTAAATTATTCGCTTCTGTCGCACCGCTGGTGAAGACAATTTCTTCGGGAGTAGCGTTAATTGCTTCTGCTAAAATTGACCGCGTTTGTTTAACAGCCGCTTCTGCTTCCCAACCGTAAACGTGACTAATACTAGAGGGATTTCCAAAGTGTTGAGTGAAGTAAGGTAGCATTGCTGCTAGTACCCTTTCATCTACAGGAGTAGTAGCGTGACAATCGAGATATATAGGGCGATCGTACATAATTATTAAATCAAAATTGAACCAATATTTTTTAAGATACTCAGAACTTTATACAGTTCATTTTCTCGCTTCAACAGCGTCAATTCATCAGACAAAGCATACTTTGGTGCATCTTGTTTAGTCAGTTTAATAAAAATAAAATTACTACCATTCATTACTAGCCCAAAAGCAGGTCTTTCTGGGTTAGGATTAGCCAACATATAAGCTAGAACTTGGGGTATACCCATGATTAGAGAAAATCCAGCCCTTTTAGATTCAATAGTTAATAACCATAATTGTTGTTTTAGAACCAGCACATCAATGCGACCTCGTATAATTTCTTCCTCATCTTCCAAAGCAATTTGTATAGATTCTTCGGTTTCAATATCAAAAGGAAGGTGATAAAATCCTGCTAAATCTAACAAGGGAGCTAGCACAACCAGTTTTACCAATTCTTCTAATATACGGCGGCGCTTCACCAAGCTAAGATAATTAGTTTTAACTCTATCTAAAGCCTGCTTTTCTGACTCAGTAATTTCTGGCAGATTATCAAACCACTCTGTAAAAAATTGGTCGCTATCAGCTAACTGTAAACCAAATTTTTCTTCTAAGTCAATGATGTTAAGGGTTTGGGCTTGGATGACTGTAACCATAGTTAATATAAGAGCTTTATTATCATTATATAATATATATTACCAGTTATTTAACACCCCAATTGCAACGACGCTAAAATAGGCACAGAACAATCTTAAGGTTTGCATGACTCTCACCATCCACGACTTAGAAAGACTGCAAGAAAAGCTCAAAGAAGACCATTGCGACTATCAACTAGAACTACAATCGGGAAACATTGTCGTTATGGGTCCATCGGATATTGAATCGAGCGAAATTGGGGCTGAGTTTATCAGACTGCTGGGTAACTGGGTTAAGCCGCGTAAACTAGGACGTATATTTGATTCTAGTGGTGGGTTTATTATGCCTAACACCGAATTACGCGCACCAGATGTTTCCTTTGTGTCAGCCCAAAGATTGAAACGCACAATACGGGACTTTGCCCAACTTGTTCCAGATTTAGTAGTAGAAATTAAATCGAAAACAGACCGCATCCGTCCTTTGGAAGAAAAAATAAAATTATTTTTGCAATTAGGTGCGCGAGTTGGGATATTAATTAATCCAGATGAATTGACTTTAACAATTTATCGCTTAAATAGTGAGGGTGAAGTGTTAGCGGGTGAAGATAAGTTAACAATTCCAGAGTTATTTCCTGGCTGGGAAATTTCGATTTCTCAAATATGGCCCCCAGTATTTGAATAAAAAAATTATCTCATATGGTTGAGGGCGCGAGCCTGCTTTTATCCGCCATAATTATAATGAGTGTAATTACGACTTAAGTCGTCAAATACTTTACAAATGACCAATAACATGCAGCGCGACTTTACTAACCGCGAAGAGTTGGTAGCTTACCTCCGCGAACAATTCCCAGACGCAGCACAACGAGATAATCATATCAGCGAAATTGTGGGCGGACGCAAAGCCGCCGAGAAAGTGTTGCAAAAAGTAGATGCTGCACGCTACGCAAAAACACGTAATTTTTTCACAGGTGCAGTAACGCGACTTTCGCCTTATATTCGTTATGGTGTTCTCAGTTTGCGAGAAATTCGAGATTATGTGCGCGATCGCGTACAAAACCCAGACGAAACAACTAAACTAATTAACGAGCTAGGCTGGCGCGACTACTGGCAGCGTTTATACGCCAAACTAGGCGATAACATCTGGCAAGACCAAGAAGAATATAAAACAGGCTATACCCCCTCATCTTACGCACCTGAATTACCAGAAGACATCGCACAAGGCACCACAGACAGAGTTTGCATCGACAGCTTCAGCCGTGACTTACGAGAAACAGGCTACTTGCACAACCATGCACGCATGTGGATGGCAGCTTACATTGTCCACTGGCGGCGTATTCGTTGGCAAACCGGCGCAAAGTGGTTTTTAGAGCATTTATTAGATGGCGATCCTGCTAGCAATAATATGTCATGGCAATGGGTAGCCAGCACCTTTAGTCATAAAGCTTATTTTTTCAACCGCGAAAATTTAGAACGTTACACCGAAAGCGTTTATTGCAAACAGTGTCCCCTTTACGGTCATTGTGACTTTGAAGGTAGTTATGAAGAAATAGAACAGAAGCTTTTTCCCAAAGCCGAATTTAACAAACAAGCTAACAGCCAAAGTTGGCAAAAAGGCAAAAAACGCCGTTAAATTTCATCTTCGTGTTCTTTGTGTCCTTTGCGGTTCGTTATCCAAAATCTAAAAACCAATGACTAAACCAATTATTTGGGTGCATGGAGACTGCCTCAGTCCCGAAAACCCTGCACTACAAGAATACCCCGACGCACCCGCAATTTGGGTTTGGGATGATGCTTTAATTAAAGAATGGCAACTAAGCCTAAAACGCCTCACCTTTATCTACGAATGCTTATTAGAATTACCCGTTGTCATTCGTCGTGGTGATGTAGCGCAAGAAGTTTTAGCTTTTGCGAAAGAGAATAATACTAACTTAGTTGTCACAGCAGAAAGTGTTAGTCCGCGTTTTGATATGATATGTGATGAAATTGAGAAAACTTTGGACTTGGAAATTTTTGAAGTAGAACCGTTTTTTGAATACGACGGCTATATCGACTTGAAGCGCTTCTCCCGCTACTGGAAAGTAGCGGAAAAATATGTGTTTGAATAAAGTTTTAATCAAACACGGGAGGCCAAAGTTGAGAAACTGCAAGTTCCCACCCAGGAAATAACTCTGGGATAGTCAGATTCTCGCCATCTCCTAACATTCTCACCCCGCTGTTAAGATAATGAACAGCCACAGTCTGAGCATCTGGGTCAATCAGTAATGCTACTTTAACTCCCAAGTCTAAAAATCGCTGGATTTTTTGTTGCACAGATGCCAGCCTGTCAAAAGCAGATTTAATCTCCACTACCAAATCAGGTACTAATTCTGGATAAGTTCGAGGAACTCGCTTCAGCCGTTCCCGTGAAAAGAAAGAGATACGCGGCGCAACTACATCGCCATTGGGTAACTGAAATCCACCTTTGGAGCCAATAATATGCCCTAGCTTACGTGGTTCTACCCAGGAAAACAACAGCGCACAAAATCGAGCGTTAATTTCGCCAGAGGTAAAATCTGCTGGGGACTCACTCAAATCATCGTCACTGCTAGAGGTTCCACTAGGATTAATATTTGTTACAGGTATACCCATAGAGACGATTTCTTGCAGCACTTCTTGCCTGAGATTTTGCAGATTTATACCCAAGTTTTCCAGCACCCTCACGGCTACTCCATCTGTTACCAGTAGCACCCCCAGCAAAAGATGTTCTGTACCAACATAGTGATGACCTAGTCGGCGAGATTCTTCTACGGCTAATTCCAGGACTTGTTTACCTTTAGCAGTGAAAGGAAACTCTACTCCCTTAATTCCATTACCACGACCAATAATTTTTTCTACCTCTGTTTGAGCAGCTTCAAGGGTAACACCAGCAGACTTGAGAACCTTGCCACCAATGCCAGTACCTTCTGCAATCAGTCCAATTAAAATCTGTTCTGTACCCACAAATTGATATCCCAAACGACTACCTTCGTTTTGAGCAAGCACAATCACCCGCGTTGCTTTCGCAGTAAATCTTTCAAACATAGACTTTTCCTCCGTAAAGAAAATAAATTGAATCGGAAAGCTTAATAATTGGGCAATCTTGAAGGCTAAGGGCAAACTTGGGTCATATTTGCCAACTTCAATTGAGTTAATGGTTTGACGGCTAACACCTAAACGTTGCGCTAATTCAGCCTGTGACCAATTGCGCTGAGTTCTCAGAAGACGTAAACGGTTTTCCATTGCATAGTTTTTGTCTGTCTAGCTTGACATTTTTAGTCAAGTTAACTTGACTAAAATTGACAATTTTATCGTCAAGCAAACTTTACTTTTATGTCAAGCTTGCTTGACGATAAAATGACAAAACCATAGCTGATGCCGTTTTTAGGAAGGGATAGGCTACAATGTTGATGGTTCTAAGTAAACGCTAAAGCGCTTATTTATAAACTGATATAGTGGGTAGATAGGCATTTGTGTAACCTATGCCAAGAGAAAAGCCCTTAGTCTTAACCGAAGAAAATGAGGTATTGCAGCTTTACCCACGTCCGCCAATTTTAACTAGCTTAGATGTTAATTGGCATGGGGTATCTTTTGGTTATATGTGTCAACCTGCTTATGAAGTCCCGGAAGTTTCTACTCCTCGTTGGCATTCTATCGCGATTTTCACACACGGAAACCGTATAATTCATGCCGATCGCAAACTAGATGGACGCTTTCACCGTGACGCTGTAGCTGGAGGTGATATAGTTATTACTCCAGTCAACATCGGTCAAGGTGCTGCTTGGGAAGATGAAGGCGATTTTATCATTCTCGGTATAGAAGCTGATGTTTTCGCTCGTGCTATTGATGAAGCAGCAGATGCAAAAAATTTGGAATTATTACCGCACTTTGCCACACCCGATCCTCTAATTTACCAAATTGGATTAGCGCTTAAAGGTGTGTTAGAAAATAATCCGACAAATAGTCGTCTTTATGCAGAGACGATGATAAATGCTTTGTCAGTTCACTTGATGCAACATTATTCAACACGCAAACCGATTTTACAACAATATAAAGACGGTTTGTCAAAGTATAAATTTCGGCAAATTATTGAGTACATAAACGCACATTTAGATGAGGATTTGAGTTTAACAGAGTTGGCGGCTTTAGTCCAGATGAGTCCGCATTACTTTTCTCACTTATTCAAACAATCAATCGGAATCTCCGCGCATCAATATGTGATTCGCTGTCGGGTGGAACAAGCAAAAAATTTACTTTTGCAAGGTAATGCGAGTATTGCAGAAGTTGCTTACAAAGTCGGTTTCGCTAACCAAAGTCATCTTAATAGACATTTTAAAAGGTTGCTGGGAGTAACACCCAAGATGATTCTGCAAAAATAGCAATATTGCTAAAACAGAAGTAGACAAAGCAATTGTAGACTTGGGGATTAGTTCCCTTAATATATAGTAAAAGCTGTAATGAGGTAATGCTATGACCGCAAAAGAACAATTAATTAGAGAAATTGATCGAGCACCAGAATTTTTGGTTGAAGAAGTATTAAATTTTTTACTTTTCATCAAAATTAGACTGAAGCAAAGAGTTGATGACAGTCAAATTGTCGAATCAACCCAAAATGTATCCTCTCAATCTTTTTTAGATTTGATTGATGAGATTAGTCTACAAATTCCTCAAGAAGAATGGGCAAAACTGCCAAGCGATATGTCAAAAAACTTGGATTACTATCTATACGGTTCACCGAAAAGTGAAGAATGAAAAAAGTATTTGCTGACACAGGATACTGGATTGCTTTACTTAATCCCAGTGATGAACTGCATCAAAAAGCTAGAATAATTACTGCATTTCTCATGCCTTCTTTAGAGATAATAACTAGTGAGATGATATAAACTTACGCTACTAAATGCCTTTTCTAAGCAAGGTGCATTATTCAGACGAACAGCAGTTAATTTGATTAATCAATCCTTCGGTAATCCTAATATTGAAATTGTTCCTCAAACCAGTGATTTGTTTATCAGCGCACTTGAATTGTACAATCAACGTTTAGATCAAGCTTGGAGCCATACAGATTGTGCCTCATTCCAAATCATGCACAAGCTTGGTATTCAAGAAGCACTTGCTTATGACAAACATTTTGAACAAGCTGGTTTCGTAGCTTTGCTGCGTCAAGATTAAGTTTCGTTGGCGTGACACCCAAACAAATATTAAGTTAATAATAGTTTAGTGAGATTAAGTAATAATTTGTTGCCTTGGGGGTTGAAATTTCATGATTATTGCAGAACGCTACTACTCACCGGAAGAATACCTAGAAATAGAGGTAAAATCTGAAGAACGGCACGAATATATTGATGGTCAAATTATCCCGATGACAGGTGGAACACCGAATCATAACCAAATTGCTCTCAACCTAAGCGGTACGCTCAATTTTGCTCTGAAACGTCAACCTTACCACGTTTTTGTTACAGACCAAAGATTATGGATTCCTCAAAAGCGAATTAATACTTATCCTGATGTGATGGTTGTTGCAGGTGAATTGCAATTTAAAGAAGGAAGAAAAGACACTTTGACAAATCCGATAATGATTGCTGAGGTACTTTCAAAATCTACCAAAAGCTATGACCGTGATGAAAAATTTGCGGCTTATCGAACAATTCCCAGCTTTCAAGAATATCTGCTAATTGACCAGTATACAATGCACGTTGAACAATATAGCAAAACAGATAATAACCGCTGGATATTTACTGAATATGAAGATGCTGATGTAACTATATCTTTAGCTTCTATTTCTTTTGAAATTTCCCTGGCAGATATTTACGATAAAGTTGACTTCGACGCTCAAGATTAAAAAATCTTGCTTTATTAGGACTTACGCACGATTCACGGAAAAACGAACCACGTTCGCCCTTGGCGTCTGGTGAAGGAGAAGACACGAAGAACACGTTCGCCCTTGGCGTCTGGTGAAGGAGAAGGAATAAGAGTTTGAAAGGTATTTTGCGTAAGTCCTATTCATATAGCAAGATTGCGAAAACATAAGTGTCTAGCTACGATTATCATCAGAGCTTATCAGGTAAGCTTTTGGTGTCACTCCAGTTTGCTGTTTGAAATGTTTGGTGAAGTGGCTTTGGTTGGCAAAACCGCAGGCAAGGGCAATGTCAACCAGCGACAGTTCCTGCCTTTGAAGCAACTGTTTTGCACGCTCTACTCGCTGTTGTAAAAGGTATTGATAAGGTGTTATCCCAACTGACTGCTTGAAGAGACGACAAAAATAATAGCGGCTCATGTGTAACACGTTAGCGAGGTCTTCGAGTTGAATTGGATCGCACAGATGAGCATCAATATAGGAGAGTGCATAACTCAGTTTTTGAGAAGATAGTTTGCTGTTGCGCGTTTGCAGAGGTTGCTTATACGTGGTGTATCGCTTTAAGAGATGGACTGAAAGAGCGCTCAATAAAGACTCGGTATAGAAGCGATCGCACTGGGCAAACTCAATCTCTGTCTTCAACGTCGTACCAATCGACTGAATCAGCGGATCGGACTGGATGAGGAGTGGTTTGAGAGCGCTTTGATGCTGCTGCAAAAAACCATAAACGCTTTTGGTAACAAACTCAGGATTCAAATAGAGAATGATGAATTCACTACCCTCATCTACGATCGCCGAATGCATGACTTTAGCCGGCGTAATCGCGATACCACCTACAGGCAGCTTCTGAAGCTGACGATAGCCGTTAGACGGCATGTTGAGCCAAATTGTCCCGCTGAGGGAAATCAATAACGCATGATTTGAATGGTCGTGTTCGGGAATCGTTAAAGCAGGAGCATTGCGGCAGTAATGAAAGTTTCCCAAATCTTTCCATACCTGCTTTTGTCTAAACAGGTGTGCTGGGTTAGAAGGAAATCTTTGCATTTCTGACCAAAAAGGGTGTGGGGTGTGGGGGAGCCAGTGCCGTGCGTATTTTCCCCCCGTTGAGGCATCTGGCGTTGTGGGGTGTGGGGTTGCAGGTTTAGAACGTTCTCCCACACCCAACAGCGTCCTTGCCCCTATTTTTAAATATGGAAAATATTAAAGAAGATTTTACCAGACACGTAGTGGGATAAAATCAGCGCGGAGCCGGAGCCGCGGAGCCTCCGGTCCATGTTTGAAACCCCTGATTTTAATTATGGGGTTCCTACACCCTACCCCCTACCCCCTACACCCTATACCCTCTTCATGGTGATTTTTGTAGCGACATTGTTTTTATGTCATCAACTGAAAAAATGCCCAAACTAATTTTTGCATACAAGTTAACAGATTTAACGACTATCTAGAATCGCAATATTAGACCAAACCACCGCAAGAATAGATAAGACAGGCGCGATCGCTTTCGTTGTAACCTCATCTAAACTGTTGATGCCAAAGCGCGATCGCGAATCATGCTAAGAAACAACCCAAACTCATTGCTTGATCGTCCGAGTTTTGATCTTGACTATTAGACATCTCCGAAAATGAACTATGCGTTGTCCACAACCCTTGTAGAGACGCGACCGATCGCGTCTCTACATTGTTTTCCGGAGATGTCTATTAAAGTTTTAAGCTTCATCTTTCACGCAAGGAAAAACTATGACTGCAAAACCTACTGTATTAGTTGTTGGTTCTACCGGGATGCTCGGTGCTAAAATTATTTCTGCCCTGCTCGACAAAAAAACTACCAACGTCAAAGCAATGGTGCGCCCTAACAGCGACAGCGATACAGAGAATCGCGAAAAAATTGAACAGATGAAAGCGAAGGGTGCAACAATTGTAGAAGGCGACTTGATGAAACCGGAAACACTCCTTCAAGTTTGTGAAGGTGTAGACGTGGTTGTTTCTGCCGTGGGCAACAATCAAGTAACTGTACCAGGGCAGAAAAATTTAATTGATGCAGCTAAACAGCAAGGTGTCAAGCGGTTTATTCCTTCACTCTAGATAAATCATTTTGACTAACTCTTTAAATAGTAGCTTTGCAGAAGAAGGCGGATATGCGCGATCGCACTAATCGCACTCCTCGACCGGCAGCTTTTTCAGCGTCCAACTGAGCTTTAAGCGTTGCACCGATCTCATTATCAAGGCGGCAGCGCTTAATCTCAATGCGAGTGAAAACCCACTTGCCTCTGGCGATACGGCACAAATCAGAACCACCGACAATTTTAATTTTACTTTTATCACCAGACGCTTCCAGGGACGGTGCAAGCTAAGCGAGACTTCTGAAACCGGCGTAACGAAAGGTAGCGTTTAGTTGGCTTTCCAGACTTTCGACTAAGAGCGAATCCTGACTTCTGGCTTACCGTCAGCGCCAAAGTAATTTTCCACCGGGTAAATTTGGGAGAGGATGATTGACTCAAGCCGTATGCCGAAACCAAAAGCCTTAAAAACCTGGCGGTAAGCGGTGAACTTTAAGTCAGTCAAAAGTTGCTGTAATTCCACTTCAATGCTGTATTCCTCTCGCTGCAAGTCACACAACCGTTTTGCGATCTGGTCGAACCGTGCTAGTGATGCCCAATCCGACAGAGCGATCGCGCAAACCGTCATATCGCTTGGATGAGCGTTCGCCACACAACCATCCCCACAGCAGCGGTACATCACCATCAATTGTCCGGCGGGATTTTATATGCGCTACCTCTCTTAACTGCCACGCCAAGTCAGTAGCGCAACCGATTGATGATTGGCGACTGTACCCGGTTGAGGTGAGCAAGCCGCAGCACCAGTTCCCGGATGCGGGTTGTGGTGAAGTCCCGAATCTGGACAAAGCGCTTGGGGGAATCGCAGTAATCAAAGTAGTAGCACGCCAGGGCTAGAGCATCGGCATCATCATCTTTATCCGGTAAACTTAACTGGTGTTCCCGGTAATTTCTCAACTCTTTGTGTCCCACGAGCCTGATTTCGATTTCGGCACGGGCTAAATGTGTACCCCTTCATACGCGAGTAATTTACACCAGTCGGTTCCATAATTGCAATATCCGGTTTTAGCGCCAACAGTGCTTTTATGCCCTCACTGTTGGCGCTAAACAACATAAACGGACATTCGGGCGGAAAATTGACGTGGTTCCGAGGGCTTATTTTCAAGCAAGCAGGCGGAAACTGAGGACTTGCTGACATCAAGTCCCAAAATTCTTTTATTTTGTTGCATTGGGTGTGGTTGTTGGTTATTAATTAGTCCCGTATAAAAGCCTATGAATCACCCAAAGGCGCAAATAGCCTAGTTCACTCTCAAGGCTGTGTCGGAGTTGGCGCTCTGACACTACGAGGGGAAACTGTAGAAAGTGCAGTAACCGAGCTTATGAAGGAATAAAAGCGATTATGCTTGATTCTGACTAAAAACCCTAAGTTACTGCACGTTATCACAGGCGCTCTTATTTGGACGATTAGCCGCGACTCCCCAACGTGGGGGAGCAAGAATCTAAAGAATCTGAATAAAGCCGTCCCCGCCTTTTGCGGTAGGGACGGCTTTTTAATGGGTGCGGTCACTGTGAGGAGTGCGATCGCACTCCAAAGCAATATATCAACCAAAATTATGGAACCAAGCCAGGAGATAGCATTTATTGAAGCTGCCAAGGTCAGCAAACTAGCCCAAGCAACCGAACAAGCGGCAGTTGAGCTAACTGAATTTATCGATTTCGTCCAGTATCACAACCCGGAAGTCGATAGAGCCACCGCTACAATGACGACTGCGTTTTGCTTGCACAATCTGCGTACTGCTTTTCTAGAGGAACCAGAGATGATGCAGGAGTTGAGCGCGATCGCACGCTCGTTTTCTCAAGGATAAAAAATTAAAAAGCCTCCCAGAACTTTAGCAAAGACGGGCGGCTTTTATCAAGTTGATTGAACTACAGGTACTTACGTATCTGCTTAATCGGTTCACAAACTTCCAATCATTTCAATCAAACTTTTGTAATTATGCTTTTGTAATTATGCCACAAAATCAATTAATCTCTTTCCCCAATCGTGAAAATAAAGTTTCAGTAAAGTACAACAAACCTCATTGCATTATCCCTATATCAGACATTACATGGGTAACGCAACAAGTAAAAGCAGTTCAAACATTGTGGAATGAATGTTGGGTATCAGACCCATTTGGCAGTCGATGGGAAAAGCTGTCAACTAACCTCACAGAAACAGCATTTAGGTTAGCTAGAAAGATTTTATACACAGCTGGACTATTTGAATTTAAGCGCGATACCTGCATACATGACAGTCGAAAAACAGCAGGCTGGTTAGTAATTAATCTTCATGGCGCTAGAAGAATTAAAGACTTTTGGCATCGCGAAGAAGCTGAAATTATATCCGACACAAACACGGCGATATCCGACATAAACACGGCGATATCCGACACAAACACGGCGATATCCGACACAAACACGGCGATATCCGACACAAACACGGCGATATCCGACACAAAATCAACGGTGTTTCTGTCCGAAACCCCTGAATTATCAAGGCATAAAGAGCCTCTCAGTAGTATTTCAATATCTTCTTCCGGAACTTCTTTGAGAAGTTCCTGAAGAAGAAGTACCCACTCGGCACGAGCTTTTAGAGAAAGCTCGTGCTCGTGGGGGAAAGATAGGTGAGAAGTTAGCCAAAATTCTAGAAACTTGCTTTAAACACGCAGACGGGTGGACTCCAACTATGAAACAGACCATTTCTGACATCTTTCATCACAGATACAGATGGAAAATTGACGACAGGCGGCTTGAATTAGTCTCTAACCTTGACGAATTCTCTCTACAAACATTTCTCTCCAGATTTAAATTTGTCTGGTCAGACCAGGGTATGAGCGCCCCTAGGACTTTTGATCGGGCAATGCGTGACTTAACAGAAAACCGCTTTATTGGAGGAGATATCAAACTGCAAATACAAAGTTTTCTGCTTGACTTATCGCAACCTCAAGAAAAGCAAGTGGCTTTTAATAGCTGATTCTGCCTCGTAAAGAAAAAACCGCCACTCGCAATGGCGGCTGATTAAAAAACCTCGAATTATAAATTATGCATCAACCAAAGCAATTGCAGCTGTTTGACTTTCCTACTCAGCCTCAAATTAAGGTAATTCACGATCCTTACTGGGATGAACTGGAGGCACAAGCCGATGATATTGTTGAACAGGCATTTTTAAGCATCAATGCCGAGGATGAAATTTTCGACGTTGACCAAGCCCCGAGTCTCGCGGGGTGTGGAAGAAGGGTGTGGGGTGTGGGGGAGCCAGTGCCGTGCGGGGGTGGAGTCCTGTTGAGGCATCTGGCGTTGTCGGGTGTGGAA
>JAESGF010000142.1_pt1 | contig 58311 bp, 55 predicted proteins | sample 9269621 | NCBI WGS metagenome assembly JAESGF01 (sample SAMN14515066, study PRJNA621663) | algae metagenome | isolation source: Tolypothrix carrinoi HA7290-LM1 and co-occurring heterotrophs from dry rock... | place: USA: Makauwahi cave, Kauai, Hawaii | collected 2011-01-06
ATGATACGCCATTCACGCCCCCTTCCCGGTGATCGCCGCGCCGGAGCCGCCGCGCCCGCCGCACGAGGGGCCCGTCCGGATCCTCCTCGTCGGCAAGCTCGCGGAGCGGCGCAAGGAGCACTTCGCCCTCGTCGGCGCGCTGGAGACGCTGCGCGAGCGGCCCTTCACGCTCACCGTCGCGGGGTCGAGCAGCACCGCGATCGGAACGCCCGATGCCGCCAACCGCGACCGCCTCCTCGCCTACCCGCGCGACGGGCTGATCGGTGACCGCGTCACGGTGCTGCCCGATGTCCCCTTCGACGCGATGCCGGCGCTCTACCGCGCGCACGACCTCTGCGTCCTGCCGTCCCGCGGCGAGCCGCTGGGCACCGCGCCGCTCGAGGCGATGGCGCACGGCGCTGCGGCCCTCGTCTCCGACGAGTGCGGCAGCGTCGACGTGATCGCCGAGGCGGAGCGGGCGGGCCTTGCGGTCGGCGCCCTCTTTCCCGCCGGCGACGGCGCGGCACTGACGGCGGCGCTCGCCCGCTTCATCGACGACCCTGCCGGCACGCGCGCGATGGGCGAGACTGCGCGTCGATGGACGGCCGAGTTCCTCTCGCCCGAGCGGTTCGTCGCCCGCTTCCGCGAGGCCGCCGCCCGCGCCGGCGTGCCTGCGGACCGGCTGCCGGCTCAGGCGAGCAGCGCCGCCACCTGACGGGAGAGCGGCGTCGCCGGATCGGCGAGGTCGGCGACCACGCTCGAATGGTGCCGCCCCTCTGCGAAGGTGATCGTCGCCTCGCCGCCGGCCGCGCGGATCGCCTCGAAGAGGCGCGCGGACTGCCGACGGAACTCCACCGTCTCATCCGCGCCGGCGACGAGGTGGACCGGGCACGGCATCTCCTCAGCGCGGGTCTGTGGCGAGAACGCCGCCACCTCGCCCGCGGTGAGCGAAAGCTCGTCCTGGATGAAGGCGTAGGTGAGCGGGTCGAGGTCGTAGAGGCCGCTGATCGCGACCACCGCCGCCGGCGGCCGCCGCATCCTGAGTGCCGCCTCCACGGCGAGATGCCCTCCCGCCGAATGGCCGGCGATCACCACCCGCTCGGCGTCTACGGCATCGCACGCGGCAACGGTGTCGGCGACGACGTCTGCCATCCGCGCGGCCGGCATCAGGCGGTAGTCCACATTCCAGAAGGTGGCATCCGCCGCCAGCGCCGTCTCCGCCACGAAGCCGAAGTCCGCGGCGGCGAACTTGCGCCAGTATCCGCCGTGGATGAACACGAGCGCATGGCTCGGCCGGCCGGTGGAGAGGCGCCAGACCGCCTGCATCGGGTCGTCGCCGGTCGCAATCCGCTCCGGCGTGCCGAGGCGGCCGGCGGCGGAGGAGAGTTCGAGGTAGCGCGGCTCCCACACCGGGAAGTCGGGCACGGTGACGGAGTTCTGGAGCTGCGAGTTCCAGAACGCCAGTGTTTCAGGGTGGGTCATTCGGCGGCGATCAGTCCTTCACGGAAGCCGACATCGGCGAGCGTGTTCTTGTAGACCGTGCCGTCCTTCATGATGAGGGTGAAATTCGCTCTGTCCTGCAGGAGCGACACGTCCGCGATCACGTCGCCCCGCACGAGGAGGACGTCGGCGAGATATCCAGGCTTCAGCTCGCCGACCGGCAGCCCCATCAGCTCGCCGCCGACCCGCGTCGCGCATTCGAGCGCCTCGGCGGGCGAGTAGCCGAAGAACTTCACGAAGTGGGCGATGTCGCGCGCGTTCTGGCCCATCGGGGTGATGTTGAAGCCATAGTCGCCGCCGACGACGACGCGAAGGCCCCGCCTGCGGATCTCCGTCAGCGTCCTGACCGTGAAGTCGAACTTCCGGAGGAGCCCCATCTTCTCGACCACGTCGCGCGACAGGCCGACCCGGTCGCCCTCGAAGACGGCATTATGGACGAGGCCGAAGGCGGGGCCGACGAAGATGCGGTCCTTCGCACCCTCCAGCATGTCGAGGGCTTCCTCGTCGGCGAAGTCGCAGTGGTAGATGCAGTCGAGCCCGTGGCGGACGGCCATCTTCACGCTCTCCGACGAGCGGGCGTGGCAGGCGGTCGTCTTGTGATAGGCGCGGGCGACCTTAACGAACGCGGCGAGCTCCTCGTCCTCCAGGGTCGTCACCTCGGCGCGGGCGTGGCTGACGAACTCGTCGCCGGAGATGTTGATCTTCATGACGTCGACGCCGTCGCGCACGCACTCGCGGGCGACGCGTCGCATCTCGTCCGGCCCGTCGGCGACGAGGCCGAAGCTTTCCGCGTGCATGTGGCGGCGCCGCTCGTCGCCGAGGCCGGCGGTGGTGGTGACCTCCGGGCTGCCTGCGCGCATCCGGGGGCCGACGATGAGGCCGGAGTTGATCGCATCGCGCGCCGTGACGCCCAGCATCGGCTTGGCGGACGCAGCCTCGAAGATAGAGGTGAAACCGTGTTCCAGGAGGAGCTTCAGGTTCGCCGCGGTCCGCAGCATGTGCTCCTCGGGCGGGATCCGGCCGAGCTGCGCGTTTTCGTCGATGCCGACGAACGAGGGGTGGCAGTGCCCCTCCACCATCCCCGGCATCAGCGTGTGGCCGGTGCCGTCGATCGTCTCCGTGCCCGGCGGGATCACGCCGTGGCCGACCGCCTTGATCCGGTTCCCCTCGATGAGGACCTCCGTCCCCGCCGGCGCCTCGCGACGCCCGTCGAAGACCTTCGCACCCTTCAGCCCGAGCATGGTCACCTCCCCTTGCACAGATCGCGGCAAGGCCGCCCCCGCGTTCTCGATCGGGAGAGGTTAGACCAGAATGCGGAATGCAGGAACGCTACCGGCGGCCCATCGCGCGGTGGAAACGGCGGATGCGCCGCTCGCTCTCCTCGTCGCGCTGCATCACGGAGGTGCGGGCGCTTGCGATCAGCGAGGCCGCGTCCTCCACCTCGATGCCGAGCTCGGAGGCGATCCGGGCGAACTCGCCCGGCGTGTCGTCCATCAGGTCTTCGTAGACGACCGAGATGTAGTCGATTCCGAACGTCGCGAAGTACTGCTCGAAGCCGGCGTACTGATCGGTAATGGACTGGATGGTGCCAAGGATATGCCTGTCGTGCACCGCTGCGTAATCGAACGGCTTCGGCTCCTGCCCCTCGAACCGCTGCCACTCTTTCGTGTCGGCGGCCTTGATGAACGACAAAGCCTGCGCCGCGACGTCCTTGCGCCGGACGAGAAGATACTTCGCTTTGGGGATGAGGTCGGGGATGATCCGGCTCTTGCGCAGGAAGTGGAGCTGGGCGATGCCGGTCTTGAACGCGAAGCACCGGCCCCGCCCGGTGCGCTTGGCGAGGAAGCGCAGATAGTCGTCCAGCGATGCGTGCTCGCGCTGGTCGCTCTGGCGGGTGACGACGTCGGCGTTGAGATACTCGCCGGCGCGACCGGCCTTCCTGGTGGCGGCGAGAAGGTCGGTCAGCCAGTTCGATCCCGACCGGTTGACGAAGCAGACCACCAGCGACCAGTCGACCGGCAGCGGCGACCAGTCCGCGACCAGCGTCCGCCCCGGCTCGCTGAAATACTCGGTGATCAGCGCCTCGTGCGCGCTGGGGCGGTACTGGATCGGATAGCCGGGCTTGGGCCGTGCAGGCTTCTCGACCGCCGCGTCGACGGAGCCGCCGTCCTCCGCCGCTTCGCCTTCCGGTCTCTCCATACGCTCCTTCTCCACCGCTGGCTCGCCGATACACGGCGGCGAGCCGTCGACCGGACTCGGCGCCCGGTGGGCTTCCTTTGCTGGATTATGCGGCGGTGCGCAACACGGACGGCCGCCGGCCCGCCTGCCAGCCCTGCGCGTACCCGCCGTGATCATCTTTTCGGCCGGACTGCTTGAATGGAGAGCATCCCTCGCCCATCCTCGCGCCGCCGCCAACCGGAGCCGTTATGCTGCTCGGCCTCAATCTGCTTTGCGTCGCGAGCCATATCGACGAATCGCATCGACCGCTGTTCGAGCGCGTGAAGGCGGTCGGCTACGATCTCGTCGAGGTGCCCGTCTTCTCCGGCCAGCCGGCGCATTATGCACGCGTGGGTGCGATGCTGGACGAGGTCGGACTCGCGCGGACCAACGTCGCCATCATGCCCTCACCTGACGTCGACCCGACGAGCGCCGACCCTGCGGTGGCTGAACGCGCGGATCGGCATCTCGACTGGGTGGTCGAGTGTGCGGCGGCGCTCGGCTCGCGCTCGATCGGCGGGCCGTTCCACGCCCCGATCGGCCATTTCACCGGCGCCGCGCCGACGCCGGAGGAGCGCGCCCGCGTCATAGCCGCCCATCGGCGGATGGCGGAGCGCCTGCCGGACGGGATCGTCCTCAGCCTCGAGCCGCTGAACCGGTTCGAGACGCACTTCCTCAACACGGTCGACGACGCGATCGCGCACGTCGAGGCGGTCGGACACCCGGCGATGAAGCTGATGCCGGACACCTTCCACATGAACATCGAGGAGCGCGACCCGATTGCCGCCACCCGCCGCGTCGCGCCCCACACGGGCGTCTTCCACGTATCGGAGAACGACCGCGGCGTGCCGGGGCGCGGCCATATCCCCATCGCGGCGCACTTTCGCGCGCTGAAGGAGGCGGGCTGGGACGGCATCGTCGTCATCGAGGCGTTCGGCGACGCGCTGCCGGAGCTCGCGGCCGCGACGCGTGTCTGGCGGCCGCTCTTTCCGGACATCGAGACGCTGCTCACCGAGGGGCACGACACCGTGCGCGATCTCTGGGACCGCGCCTGATGGCGGACGTGTTCGCCATGGAGGGCATCACCAAGGCCTTCCCGGGCGTGCGCGCGCTGTCGGACGTCTCCTTCGCGGCGCGGGCGGGCGAGGTGCATGCGCTCGTCGGCGAGAACGGCGCCGGCAAATCGACGCTGATGAAGATCCTCTCCGGCGTCTACCAGCCCGACGCGGGCCGCATCCTCCTCGGCGGCGACGCGGTGCGCTTCCGCCACCCGGTCGATGCGATCGCGGCGGGCGTTGCGGTCATCCACCAGGAGTTCTCGCTGCTGCCGGACCGGACGGTTGCCGAGAACGTCTTCCTCGGCCGTGAGCCGCGGCGGCGCGGCATCATCGACGGCCGGGCGATGAGCGAGGCGACCGCGGCGATCCTTAAGGGCTTCGGCGGCCACCAGATCCCGCCCGGCCGCCGCGTCGGCGACCTCTCCGTCGCCGAGCAGCAGATGGTGGAGATTGCCAAGGCCATCTCCGTCGACGCGAGGGTGCTCGTCCTCGACGAACCGACGGCGGCGCTCGACGAGGCGGAGTGCGAGATCCTGTTCCGCATCGTGGACGACCTGAAGAAGAAGGGCATCGCCCTCGTCTACATCACCCACCGCATGCGCGAGGTGACGCGGCTCGCCGACCGCGTGACGGTGCTGAAGGACGGCGAGGTCGCCGCCCGCTTTCCCGGCGTGCCGCCGACGGGCGAGATCGTCGCCGCGATGGTGGGCCGCGACATCGGCGACTTCTACCCGCCGCCGGCCGCGCCGGAAGAGATCGGCGGCCCCGTGCTGACCGTCGAGCGCGCGGGCAACGACCGCCTGCGCGACATTGCGCTGACCTTGCGGGCGGGCGAGATCGTCAGCCTCGCCGGGGTGCAGGGCGCGGGGCGGACGGCGCTCGCGGCCGCCCTCTTCGGCGCGGCGCCGTTCACCAGCGGCGAGGTCCGGCTCGGCGGCGCGCCAGCCCGCTTCGCATCCCCGCGCGCGGCGATCGCGGCCGGCGTCGTCATGCTGCCCGGCGACCGCAAGGCCGAGGGCCTCTTCCTGATGCAGTCCGTTCGCGACAACGCGATGGCGGCCGCCCGTGCCCTCGCCGGTGCCTTCCGCGCTGCCTCGCGGACGCCTCACGGCGACCGCGGCGCGTTCGACAGGCTGCTGAAGGACGTCGACGTGCGCGCCGGGTCCTTCGGGCAGGAGATCGCGACGCTCTCCGGCGGCAACCAGCAGAAAGCGATCCTTGCCCGCTGGCTGGCGCTCCGGCCGAAAGTGCTCCTTTTCGTCGAGCCGACGCGCGGCGTCGACGTCAACGCCAAGGCCGGCATCTACCGCGCGATGCGCGCCCTCGCCCGCGAAGGAGCGGCGATCCTGATGGTCTCGTCCGACCTCCCCGAGGTGCTCGGCGTCGCCGACCGCATCCTCGTGATGCGCGACGGGCGAATCGTCGCCGAGCGCCCGCGCGGCACCTCGGAGACCGACATCATGCACGACGCCACCGGCGACCACAGGATCGCCGCATGACGGCTGCCGCCGCCCCCGCGCCGCGCCGCCGCCTCGGGCCGGCACTCGAGCGTGCCGCGCCGGCGCTGATCCTCCTCCTTGCCGTCGCGCTCTATCTCGGCGTCGTCGTCGGCACGGGGCAGACGCAGTTCCTGACGATCGACAACCTCATCGCGATCCTCAACCGGTCCGTCGCGCTCTGGATCACTGCGATCGGGCAGACGCTCGCGATCCTTGTCGCCTCCATCGACCTCTCGGTCGCGAATCTCATCTCCGTCGCCGCCGTGCTCGCCTCGTTCATCATGAGGGGCGAGGCGTCGATGATCGTGCCGGCCGTCGTCACCGTCCTCGGCGTCGGCGCGCTGGTGGGGCTCGTCAACGGGCTCGTCATCACCAAGCTGCGCGTCAATCCGCTGATCGCAACGCTCGGCATGGCGCTCCTCCTCCAGGGTGCGCTGTCGGCGAACTTCAACAATTTCGCCGGCTCCGTGCCGGACGCCTACAAGGTCTTCGCCTACGGCACCGTCGGTCCGGTGCCGGTGAGCCTCCTCTTCCTCGCCGTCCTCACCGCGTTCGCCTGGTTCCTGCTGCGTCGCACCAAGCTCGGCTCGGACATGTACGCCGTCGGCGGCAACGTCGACGCCGCGCGCTTCGCCGGCATCAAGACCGACAACGTCGTCATCGCCGCGCACGTCCTCTGCTCGCTGTGCGCCGCGACGGCCGGGCTCTACCTCGCCTCCCGGCTCGGCTCCGGCGCGCCGTGGATCGGGCGGGACGGGGTGTACGATCTCGAATCGATCGCGGTCGTCGTGATCGGCGGCACGCTGCTCGCCGGCGGCCGAGGCGGCGTGCTCGGCACGGTCGCGGGCGTCCTCATCTTCTCGCTCATCGATTCGGCGTTCAACGTCGCCGGGGTGGACGCCTTCGCCAAGCAGGTGCTGCGCGGCGTCATCATCGTCGCCGCCGTCGCGCTTTACGCCGCGCGCTCCAAGCGGTTCGTGGCATGACGGACGCCGCCGCCCCCCGCTTCCGCCTCCCGGCGATCAACCCGGTCTGGTTCATCCTCGCCGCCCTCCTCACGGCGATCGCGATGGAGAACGCGAACTTCCTGCAGCCGATCGGCTACATGAACTTCCTGAAGAGGGCCGCGCCGCTCGCGATCCTCGCCGCCGGGCAGCTCTACGTGATCGTCTCGGGCGGGTTCGACCTCTCGGTCGGCTCCCTCATCACCCTCGTCGTCGTCGGCTCCTCCATGCTGACCAACAATGATCCGAACGCGACCTATTGGGTGATCCCGGTGATGTTCGGCATCGGCATCCTCGTCGGCGTCGTGAACGGGCTCGTCGTCTCGCTCCTCAAGGTGCCGTCGCTGATCGCGACGCTCGGCATGATGATCACGCTCAACGGATTCGCCTTCCTGTGGTCGGGCGGCGCGCCGCGCGGCTACCTGCCGGACACGTTCCGCGTTTTCGGGCGAACGAACCTCCTCGACGTGCCGCTCGTGAACATCCTGCCGGTGGCGCTCCTCGTCGCGCTCGCCGTCGGCATCCTCCTCACGCTGCTGATGCACCGGACGGCGTACGGAAAGCTCCTCCATGCCGTCGGCGACAACCCGCGGGCGGCCTGGCTCGCCGGCGTGCCGGTGACGCGGGTGCGCGTGTCGGCCTTCGTCGTCTCCTCCACCACGGCGGTGATTGCGGGCATCCTCCTCGGCGGCTTCGCGGGCGTATCCACCGATGTCGGCGCGGGCTACGAGCTGCAGGCGATCACCGCCTGCGTGATCGGCGGGGCGCAGCTCCTCGGCGGCCGCGGCTCGGTGCCGGCGGCGATGGCGGGCGCCCTCACGCTGATGGCGATCTTCACGCTCCTCAACTTCCTCGGCCTGCCGCAACCGGTGCGCGAGGTTGTGCAGGGGCTCATCCTCATCTTCGCCGTCGCCTTCGCGATGGCACGTCGCCGGTCGCGGGGGCGGTGATGAACAGAAGCCGGATGGACGGTGTTATCGGCGGGAACACAGGAGTTTGTTCCTCGCCCCATGACACAGTCCTCCGTCTTCGAGCAGTTCGTCACCCTGTGGATCGTCATCGATCCGATCGGCACGATCCCCGTCTTCATCGCCGTCACGGCGAGCTTCTCCGCGGCGCAGCAGATGCGGATCGCGATCTTCGCGGCGCTGGCGGCAGCGACCATCCTGCTCGCGTTCCTGATTGCCGGCCAGTTCCTGCTGGAGGCGCTCGGCATCGGGCTCGAATCCTTCGCGATCGCCGGCGGGATCGTCCTCTTCCTCTTCGCGCTCATCCTCATCTTCGGGCCGTCGAAGCCGGAGACCGAGAAGAACCTTGCGCCGGGCGAGCACGGCAGCATCGCGATCTACCCGCTCGCGATCCCCTCGCTCGCGTCTCCGGGCGCGATGCTCGCGGTGGTGCTCCTCACCGACAAGGCACGGTTCTCGTTTTCCGAGCAGCTCACCACCGCGGTCATCATGCTGACGGTGATGGGCGTTGCCCTCCTCTTCATGCTCGCGGCGCGGGTCATCAGCCGCTTCATCGGCCCGGCCGGTGCGGCGATCGTGAGCCGCGTTATGGGCATGATCCTCGCGGCGGTGGCGGTGGACTCGATCCTCACCGCCATCATCGCCCTCGCGCGCCAGCAGACCGCCTGAGCGCGCGCACGACCTCCGGCCACCCCCGCAGAGGGCGGGCCGGCCACAGCAACGAACAGGGAGAAGCCCGATGAGGACAGTCCTCACCGCATCGCTCGCGCTGGCGCTCGCCGCCGGCACGGCACACGCACAGAACTTCGACGACCCGGAGGAGTTCGCCAAGCAGCGCGAGCAGCTGCAGGCGACGCCGGAAGGCCCCGAGGGCGAGCCCTGGCGGCAGCACCTCGGCGGCGAGATGGCCGACACCAGCCAGTACGCCAAGGACGGCCCGTACACGTTCTGCTTCTCGAACGCGGGCGTGAACAACCCGTGGCGCGTCGTCGGCTGGACCAACATGCAGGCCGAGGTCGACCTCCACGACGAGATCGCCGAGTTCATCCACGTCGACGCCGAAGGCTCCGACGACAAGCAGATCGCCGACATCAACGACCTTCTCGCCGGCGGCAACTGCGACGTGCTCATCGTCTCGCCGAACACCACCGCGGCGCTGACGCCGGCCGTCGAGGCCGCCTGCGAGCAGCTCCCCGTCATCGTGTTCGACCGCGGCGTGAACACCACCTGCCCGGTGACGTTCATCCACCCGGTCGGCGGCTACGGCTTCGGCATCGAGGGCGCAGAGTTCATCGTCGACAACGTGGAAGCCGGCGCCAACGTCCTCATGCTTCGCATCCTGCCGGGCGTCGACGTGCTGGAGACCCGCTACTCGGCCGCGAAGCGCATCTTCGACGAGGCCGGCCTCAACATCGTCGGCGCCGAGTTCACCGACGGCGACAACGCGAAGACGAAGTCGATCGTGGAGGATTATCTCCAGCGCGGTTCCGTCGACGCCGTGTGGATGGACGCGGGCGCGACCGCGGTCGCGGCCATCGAGGCGTTCGAGGACAACGGGCTCGAGGTGCCGCCGATCAACGGCGAGGACCAGCAGGACTTCCTGCAGAAGTGGAAGGCCGACGGGCTCACGGCCATCGCGCCGACCTATCCGACCTTCCAGTGGCGGACGCCGGTGATTGCCGCGCTCGCGGTCATGAAGGGCGAGCCGATCCCGGGGCCGGAGTGGGTGCTGCCGCAGCCGGCGATCACGGCAGAGAACCTCGACCAGTTCGTCAACGAGAAGATGCCGCCGCTGCACTACGCGATGTGCGGCTGCGAGGAGCTGCCGGACTATCCCCAGCGCTGGGGCGGCTCGGAGTAACAACGAAAACGGCCGGGCGTTGGTCCCGGCCGTCCAACTCTCAGCGGCGGTGGCGGATCACTGCCACTGCTGCACCTGCTCCGACACCTGCCGGTCGAGGTCGTCCACCATCTCGGCGACGCCGTACTCCTCCGACAGGCCCTCCACCTCGCGCATCAGCCGGGCGAGCGGGCCGTCGGCGGGCACGAAGGCGTCCTCCGGCAGCGCCTTCAGCTTGTCGATGAACTCCTGGTAGTCGGCCCGCGCCCAGGTGTCGGCGAGCCGCTGGGGGTTGCCGGCGAAGAGGAGCGCCTTGGAGCACATCGCCCGCTCGGTCCGCGTCGTACCAAGGCCGAACCACGAAAGCTCGTACGGGGCCTTGCGATTGAGGTAGTAGTCGCTCGACTGCTCGGCGACGGCCGGCGAGAGGATGCCCATGATCGTCATGTCGGCTTCCGCGGCGGCGTTGATGAGGCCGCTCGTCGGGTTCGGGTAGGCGTAGAAGACGCCGACGGCGCCGCGGGTGGAGCTGACCGCCTCGAGGATCGCCGCCTGCCCGCTGACGTAGCGGAAGTTCGGCTGCTTTCCGGCGAGCGAGGGCTCCGCGGCGAAGATCTTGCGGATGAACGCCTCCGACCCCGACCGCTCCGGCACCACGAAGGTGACGCGCTCGGCATTGTCCACCACCGAGCGCCAGTTCGGCAGGCGCGGCTCGGTGGTGAAGGCCATCGCGCATTCGCCGGGGAGGTCGTTGCGCACCACCTGCACGGCGCCGCTCGCGACCTCCGGATACTCGAGCCCGCCCTGGCCGATGCCGAAGCAGATATTCTCCGTCTCCCGCGCGCAGTGCTCCGCGTTGGCGACGGCGCCGGCGGAGGGCACGCGGCGCACCTCGTAGCCGTAGGGCCGGGCAAGCTCGCGCAGCTGCTCCTCCACGGCCTGCCCCATGCCGTTGTGGTAAGTCGACCCCTCGCCGGTGGGCGCACCGCCGGTGTAGATCACGATGTCGGTGGCATTCGCGGCGGCGATGGTGCCGGCAAGCAGCGCTGCGGCGGCAAAAAGCGGCTTCATGTCCTCTCCCTCTCGACGGGTGGGCAGCGAAAACGTCGCTGCCGAGACATAATGGCGCCGAGCGGCTCACGGTAGACGCGAACGGGTGGTGACAACGCCGATGGGCGACAGAAAGGACCGCGACGAACGTCTCGCCGCCGCGCTGCGGGAGAACCTGAAGCGACGCAAGGCGCAGCAGCGCGGGCGGGCCGCGGAGCCGGCAGGCGAGGATCCGGAAGACGCGCCACCCGGATTACCCCCGAATGGGGATGACGCCGCAAGCGGCTGACACCGCGGCGCTTTTCCAAAAATCGCTCCGACGTCGCAAAGCCGTGACCGGCGTCACGCGGCGAGCCCGCCACCCCATCCATCTCTCCGTCATCGCCGGATCAACCGGCGGACCCAACGGAAGGTGGATGTCATGAAGACGACCCTCATCTCGTTCGGCGCGGCGGCCCTCATCGGTCTCGGCGCACTCGCCCCGGCCGCGATGGCCGCCCCGCTCGCTCCCGCTGCGCCTTTGGGTGTGGACGGCAGCGGCATCACCGAGGCCGGCGGCAAGCACGGCCACGGGCATGGTCACGGACACGGCCATGGTCTTCGGCACGGCCACGGCCGCATCTGGATCGGCCCGTTCCACGGCCACGGCGGCTGCTTCTACAAGACGATCAAGGTCTACGATCCGTATTTCGACGGGTACGTCATCAAGAAACGGAAGTTCTGCAACCACTGGCGTTGGTGAGCGAGGCGGCGCCGCCCTGAACCGGGGCGGCGCCGTCCGTCGTCAGGCGGCGAAGTTCGACGGGAAGAGCGACCGGCGGGTCTCCTCGTCGAAGCTGGTCTTGAACGAGAGGTCCTTGGTGATCGCCCGCGCGCGGGCCACCGCGGGCCGCGCGTCGATCCCCGCGAACCAGCGCTTCACATGCGGGAAGGCGTCGATCCCGCCCTCGCCGAGCACGCGGACATGCCGGTCCACCCAGCCCCAGCCGGAGATGTCGGCGATCGTGTAGGTGTCGCCGACGATAAAGGTGCGGCCGACGAGGTGCTCGTCGAGCACGCGGTAATGCCGCAGCGCCTCGAACTTGTAGCGGCGCTTGGCGTACTCGCCGCCCTCCTCAGCGCCGGCCGTCTGGAAGTGCACCCACTGGCCGGAGAACGGGCCGAGCCCGGACGCGATCCAGAACAGCCACGACAGGAGTTCACCCCTGTCCGCCGGCTCGCCCATGAGCGCATTGTGCTTCTCGGCGAGGTACAGGAGGATCGCCGAGGAATCGAAGACGCGCTTCCCGTCGTCCTCGATTGCCGGCGCCTTGCCGTTGGGGTTGATGGCGCGGTACTCGGCGCTGTGCTGCTGCCCCTTGAAGGTGTCGAGCGGCACGACGTCGTAGCCGAGGCCGAGTTCCTCGAGGAGGAGCGCGACCTTCATGGGGTTGGGCGTCTGGTGGAAGTAGAAGCGGATCAACGGAGCCTCCCGGATAGGCGGGGGTCGGGACCGCCCGCAATAGGGGGCATAGCAAACATTCTGCGTGAGAGCACGGACATGGCGGATCACGGTGCTGCGATTCGCACGCCCGAGACGATGCGCTGGCACGGAGACGGCCTGCGGGCGCGCACGATCCGCTTCACCCTCACGGTCACCGCCCCGCTTGTCGCCGGCCTCGTCGTCGGCGACGGCACCTGGATCGCCTACGGCGTCCTGACGGGCATCCTCGCCTTCACCATCGACACCGGCGGCTCCGTCCTCGAGCGCGTCGCGACCCATCTCGCCGCCGGAGCCGTCATCCTCGCCGGCGCTGGCCTTGGAACACTCGCCGGCGGCAGCACCGTGACGGTCACGGCCGCCCTCGTCCTCGTCGGCATGCTCTATGCTCTGACGGAGCAGACGCACCCCAGCATCGCGTTGGCCGGCCGGTTTCTCTGCATCACGCTTCCGATCGGCGCGCTCTACGTGCCGGTGGCGCCAGCGGACGTTGCGGCCGTCGCCTGGACGGTCGCGTACTCGTTTGCGATCTCCGTGATCTGGGACGCTGCGGTTGGCGTGTGGCGCCCCTCGACGGGGCCGCGGCTCACAGCCGTGGCCGAGCGCCTCCGCGCGACGGGGCCAGAAATCGTCGTGTTCGCGATCGTGGTCGGCGCGGCGGTTGCGGCCGACTTCCTCACCGCGCTCAACATCGGTGTCGAGAAGGCGCACTGGGCGCTGTTCGCGCTCGTCCTCGTCGTGCGCTCCGATGAGACGACCGGCCGACAGCTCGCCTGGCACCTCCTCATCGGCACGCCCATCGGCGCGTTCATCGCGCTCTTCTACTCCGAACTGGTCCCGACCCAGTTCGGGCTCGCGGTCGGGATGACCGTTGCGGCCCTCCTCCGGTGGCCCGCGCAGGCGATCCACGGCTGCCTCGGGTTCGCCGCGCTCACCGCGTTCATCATCCTTCTCATCGATCTCATCGCGCTCGACACCGGGGTGGACGGCAATCCGCCGTTCGAGCGGATCATCGACATCACCCTCGGCTGCGCTTTTGCAGTGGCGGCGCTCTCCGTCAATCACGCGGCGCAGCGGATGCTGCGGCGGTGGAGGGGAGCGCCCGGCAGCGAGGCGGCCGACGTCAGGCCACGGCCTTGAGCGGGTGCGCGCGGACGGCCGCGGCGTAGTCGTCGATCATCGCCAACGTGATCGCCCCGGGGGTGTAGCGGTGCGGGCCGATCTCGCCGACGGGTGTCACCTCGGCCGCCGTGCCGGTGAGGAAGCACTCCTCGAAGGTGCCGAGTTCCTCCGGCAGGATTGTCCGCTCGTGGACGGCAATGCCGCGCGCCTTTGCGAGGCCGATCACCGTCCGCCGGGTGATGCCGTCGAGGAAGCAGTCCGGCGTCGGCGTGTGGAGCGCGCCGTCCTTCACGAAGAACACGTTGGCGCCGGTCGCCTCAGCGACGTGGCCACGGTAGTCGAACATCAGCGCGTCCTGATAGCCGGCCGCCTCCGCCGCGTGCTTGGAGAGCGTGCAGATCATGTAGAGGCCCGCCGCCTTCGCCTTGCACGGCGCCGAGCGCGGATCGGGTCGGCGCCAGTCGGCGATCGCGAGGCGGATGCCCTTCGCGCGGAGAGCAGGGTCGAAGTAGGCCGGCCACGCCCACACGGCGATCGCGCAGTGGATGGTGTTCTTCTGCGCCGAGACGCCCATCATCTCCGAGCCGCGCCAGGCGATCGGGCGCAGATAGGCGTCGGCGAGGCCGGTGCGGGCGAGCGCCTCGCGCTTGGCCGCGTTGATCTCGTCCTTGCCAAAGGGGATCGCAAACCCCATCGCTTGAGCGGACGCGAACAGGCGATCGGTATGGGCCTCACACGCGAAGATCTCGCCGCCGTAGGCGCGCTCGCCCTCGAACACGGAGCTCGCATAATGGAGCGCGTGGGTGAGAACGTGCACCTTTGCGTCGCGCCAGGGCACGAACGCACCGTCCATCCAGATCTCGCCGTCGAGCTGGTCGAAGGGAACCGCCATACCTGTCCTCCCGTCGCGGCCGCAGAGCCGCCCGTGTTCTTGATCCGCACACCGCCCGACTGTGCACCGTCAGGCGCCAGACGAGCAACTTTTCAGCATTACGAAACAATCTTTCTCAAAGGAGTACTTTCGGGAAATCATCGTTCGTTATGCGCGGCGAGACGTATGCCCTCTTGCGAGATACGTCAACATGGTTGACGTAAAAATTTGCACCCACGAACCCGATCCGCTCGCGTTCGATGTGATCGAGCGCATGTTCTTCGGCTATCGCGACTTTGTCGGTGTCGCCGACGCGGCACTCGCGGAGATCGGGTATGGCCGCGCCCACCACCGGGTGCTCCACTTCGTCGACCGCCATCCGGGGCTCACGGTGGGCGAGCTTCTCGCCATCCTGAAGGTGACGAAGCAGGGCGTTGCCAAGACACTGAAGACGCTCACCGACGACGGCCTCATCCGCGTCCGCCCCGGCGAGACGGACCGGCGCGAGAAGCGGCTCGAGACGACAGAGCGCGGCCACGCCCTCGCCCACGAGCTGGCGCGGCTGCAGACGGAGCGGATCGAGGCGGCGCTCGCGGTCGCGGGGCCCGCCGCGCGCGGACCCGTGTGCCGCTTCCTCGCCGCGCTGGTGGACGAGGCCGACCGCCCTGCTGTCGCCCGCCGGCTCGAAGGCGGACTCTGATGCCGCCGCGCAGCGATGCCTCCGAGCCGAGCGCGTTCGACGAAGCGCCGCACGTCCTCCTCGTCGACGACGACGCCCGCATCCGCTCGCTGTTGGAACGTTTCCTGCGCACCCAGGCGTTCCGCGTCACCAGTGCCGACAGCGTGCCGGACGCCCGGCGCAAGCTCGCGGGATTCGTGTTCGACCTCGTCGTCCTCGACATCATGATGCCGGGCGAGGACGGCCTGTCGCTGCTCGCCGAGCTGAAGGCCGAGCATGTCATGCCGGTCCTGATGCTGACGGCGCTTGCCGACCCTGACCAGCGGATCGCGGGGCTCGAGAAGGGCGCGGACGACTATCTCGGCAAGCCGTTCGAGCCGCGCGAGCTGGCGCTTCGGCTCACGAACCTCCTCCGCCGCCGGCCCGAAGGGACGCGGCAGATGCGCTTCGGCCGCTTCGTGTTCGACGTTCGCCGCGAGGAGCTGACGCGGGACGGCGAGACGGTGCGACTCACCGACCGCGAGAAGCGCCTCCTCCGGATGTTCGCCATGCGCCCTGGCGCCACGATCCCCCGGCACGAGCTCGTCGCCGACGAGGACCTCGGCGACCGGGCGATCGACGTGCAGATCAACCGCCTCCGCCGCAAGCTCGAGGAAGACCCGGCGGAGCCCAAGTACCTCCAGACGATCCGCGGGCTCGGCTACCGGCTCATCGCGGACCTCGGCGAGCCGTGACCCTCACCGCCTCCCGTCCGCGCCGGCCCCTGTGGCGACGCGTCCTGCGCTGGCTCGGCCTGCCGCCCCCGGTCGAGCGCTGGCTGCGCCGCCGCCTGCCGCGCCGCCTCTTCGCGCGGTCGATCCTCATCATCGTCCTGCCGATGGTCGTGCTGCAGTCGGTCGTCGCGTTCGTGTTCCTCGACCGGCACTGGCAGAACATGACGGACCGGCTGTCGGAATCCACCGCGCAGGAGATCGCTATGGTGGTGGAACTCGCCGAGCGGCTGCCGCCGGAGCTCCGGCGCGAGGCGGTGGAGCGCGCCGGCGCGGTGATGTTCAACGGTGCCGAGCTGACCGACCACGACCGGCTGCCGCCGCCGGCGCCAAAACCCTTCTTCGACTTCCTCGACGCGGTCTTGTCGCGCCACATCGCCCGCGAGGTCGGCCGGCCGTTCTGGATCGATACGGTGGGGTCGAGCCGCTACGTCGAGATCCGCATCAAGTCGCGCGTCGGCGTGATCGAGATCGTCACCCGCCGCAGCCACACGTACGCCTCGAACAGCCACATCACGCTCGTCTGGATGATCGGCACCTCGATGGTCCTCATCGCCGTGGCGCTCCTCTTCCTGCGCGGGCAGGTGCGACCGATCCAGGAGCTCGCCGCCGCGGCGGAGCGGTTCGGCCGCGGCCGGCCGGTCGGCCTCTTCCGTCCGCACGGCGCGATCGAGGTGCGGCAGGCCGCATGGGCCTTCATCGAGATGAAGCAGCGCATCGAGCGGCAGATCGAGCAGCGGACGGCGATGCTGGCGGGCGTCAGCCACGACCTCAGGACGATGCTCACCCGCTTCCGCCTCGAGCTCGAGCTCCTGCCGCCGGGCGAGGACGTCGACGCGATGCGGGCCGACGTCGACCAGATGCAGGCCATGCTGGAAGATTATCTCGCCTTCGCCCGTGCCGATGCGGACGAGCATGCGGACGACGTGGCCCTTGCCCCGCTCGTCGGCGAGGCGGTTCGCGGCTACCCGAACGTCTCGGTCGCGGTGCCGGCGGACCTGACGGCCAACCTCAGGCCGACGGCGACGCGCCGGCTCGTCACCAACCTCGTCGCCAACGCGGTGAACCATGGCCTGCGGGTGGACGTCGCGGTGGAACGGCGCGAGGGGAACCTCATCCTCACCGTGGACGACGACGGGCCAGGCATCCCCGAGGCCGAGCGGGAGGCCGTGTTCCGCCCATTCTACCGACTCGACACCGCCCGCAACCAGGACAACGGCGGCACCGGCCTCGGCCTCACCATCGCCCGCGACATCGCCCGCCGGCAGGGCGGCGACGTCACGCTCGGCGAGAGCCCGTTGGGCGGCCTGCGCGCCCGCGTGCGGCTGCCGCGCTGACGTTCAGAGAAGACGCGCCCCGTCCGGCACATCGGCGTCCGGGCGGGCGAGCACCACGGCGCCGTTCGCGTCGTGGAAGCCGAGCGTCAGCACCTCGGACATGAACCGGCCGATCTGCCGCGGCGGGAAGTTCACCACCGCCATCACCTTGCGGCCGACGAGGGTCTCCGGCGTGTAGTGCTCGGTGATCTGCGCCGACGAGCGCTTCTCGCCGACCTCCGGCCCGAAATCGATCCTGAGCTTGATCGCGGGCTTCCGCGCCTCCGGGAACGGCTCGGCGTGCACCACCGTGCCGACGCGGATGTCGACCGCGAGAAAGTCGTCGAAGCTGATCGTTGCCATGAGCCCCCTCCGTGTCTCGCCCCTATAGCGGCGCGGAAATCGAGCGGCGAGGGGCGGCGATCGAGGCTCAGAGCTCGCGGACGGCGTCGAGCACGGCACGCGACTCTGCCTCTCCGGCGGCGCAGTCGACCCGGAAGCGCCAGCGCAGGTAGATGCGGCGCATGGCGAGGAGCTCGCGCGTCAGCGCCGGGTCAGGGCCCTGCGTCGCGACGAACCGACCGAACAGCGAGCCGAAGGTATCGGGCGGCGGCGGCTTGGGCTGGAGGCAGGCGATCGTGTAGAGGGCCTCGGCGGCGAGCGCGGCGCGGCGCGGCGCGTCGGCCCCGGCGGGCGGCTCTCCCAGCCTGGCGACGATCGCCTCCGCGAGGGCGAGCCGCCCGGTGTCGAGCCGCAGCGTTCCGGCCGGCACCTCGGCCGCAACGTCGAGCGCTGCAAGCCGCTTGTCCCACGGCAACGTCGGCAGGATCTCGGCTGCGAACTGCACGGCCTCGGCCTCGCAGCCATGGCGGAGCAGCCGGCGCAGCGTCGCGAGCGCCGCATCCGCATGGGACGCGCACGAGTCGCCGACGAGGATCGGCACCGCCGAGGCAGCGGCGCTGATGTCGGGGGGGCGAGCCTCGTCTCGACCGGCGACGACAGGCTCGCCGGTGGCTGCGACTGTGAGGGACAGGGCGAGGAAGACAGGAGCAATCATCAGCGGGAAAGCTCGCGGCAGCGGATTGTCCGGTCAAGCGGAAGGATGTCTTCCGGACCGGTCATTCCCCATCGTGTCGACGGCCGTCACCCCGCCTTGTCGCTCCGCCGGGGAGACGCACGGCGGCGCGGCGGGCGGGCAGCGCCGGCCTCGCTGCCGGCGACCGGGGTGGAGCCCTCCGCGGCCGCCAGCGCGGCGCCGGGCTGCCCGGCGGCCGGTGCGGCAGAAGACGGCGGCATCGCGTCGGCGGTCGGAGGGGTGCGTGTCGGTGCAGCGGGCGGGGCGGACGGCGGCTCGTCCGGCGCGGCGGCCGCAGGCTCTGCCAGCGGGGCGGCCCCGTCCTGCCGCACGGCGCGGCCGAACACGCGGGCGAATCGGGCGTGGTTGCGCTCCGCCTCCTTCAGCTCGCCGTCGAGCTTCGCCATCGTCCTCGGCAGGCCGGGGTCGTCGTCGGTGACGAACACCCTGAGCACCCGCGCGAACGCGACCGTCAGCCCCTGCACGGCGAGACGTCCCCGCCAGCCGGGCGCGGAGATCCGCGCGGCTGCCAGCATCCACCCCATGCTCTCTGCGGCAATCGCGTTCAAGGCGAGCGCGAGCGCCGGGTCCCGCTGCGCGGCGCGGCCAAGCGAACGGATCCCCGCGCGGTACGGTCGCAGCGCGTCGAGCCGGCTCATGAGGACGTCGAACAGCCGGTCGCGCGGCGCCTCGTCGGCCATGTCGGAGGTGTCGGCGGCGAGGACCTCGTCGTCGATGCGGCGGGAGAAGGCGGCGATGATGTGCCCGCGCGTCGGGAACTCGGCATGGAGCGCGGCGAGGGAGACGTCCGCCTCCGCGGCGATCGCCCGCACCGTCACCTCCTCGAACGGGCGGTCAGCGAGGAGGCGCATGGTGGCGTCGATGATCCTGTCGCGCCGCTCGGTGCTGCCGTCCATCGCGCCTCTCCCGTCCTGTCCTTTCGCAAACCTATGCGGCCCGAGAGGCGGCACCATGCGACAAATCAGGGGCGGCGCTCATCCTCCGGCGCCGCCGTGCGCCGCTACTGGCCGAGTTCGCGCGAGCGGCGCGTCGCGGCGTCGACCGCCCGGCGGACGAGCGTCTCCATCGCCCCCTCGTCGGTGAGGACGGCGAGCGCGGCCGCCGTGGTGCCGCCGGGCGAGGTCACGTTTCGGCGCAGTTCGTCCGGGCCGACCGGGCTCCGCTCGAGGAGCGCGCCGGCGCCGATGATCGTCTGCCGCGCGAGCTTCGCCGCCACGGCGGGCGGCAGGCCCTGCGCCTCGCCCGCTGCCGCGAGGCACTCGACGAGGTGAAACACGTAGGCCGGCCCCGAGCCCGAGACGGCCGTCGCGACGTCGATCAGCGCCTCGTCCTCGATCCAGGCAACGAGGCCCATGCTGGCGAGGAGTTTGTGCGCATAGGCCCGCTCCGCCGCCGAGCAGCCCTCGGCCACCGCAGCTGTCATGCCCTTGCCGACAGCCGCGGGCGTGTTGGGGATCGCCCGCACCAGCGGGCCGGGGCCGAGCGTCCTCAGCGTGGCGAGCGTGATGCCCGCCGCGATGGAGACGACCAGCGTCGTCTCGCCCCGCATCGGCGCGACTTTCGGCAGGACGGTCCCGAACACCTGTGGCTTCACCGCGAGCACCAGCGCTCCGGCGACGACGTCCGGAGCATCCGGCAGGAGGCGGAGCCCCGGCGTGTGCAGCGGCTGGATGTCGGCGGGATGCGGCTCGATGACGACGATCGTGCGCGGGTCCATGCCGGCCGCCAGCCAGCCAGTCAGCATCGCGCTTCCCATGTTGCCCGCCCCCACCAGCACCAGGGGGCGGTCCGCTGTCATCGCCATCCGGGTTCCAGAGGCGGGCGGCGGTCGCGGGCCGCCTGCATGTTTCGGGGCGGGACGGGTCGCGTCGGGCCGTGCAAGATCAGGCTTCTCCAGCGGTCTCGAACAGGGCGCCCTCCAGCGCTTCCTGCGCCGTCTTCCCCGCCCACACCACGAACTGGAACGCCTGATAGTGGGCGTCGCAGGTCTCCACCGCGTGGGAGAGCAGCGCCTGGACGTGGCCGGATGCGGGCATCTCGTCGCTCGCGAGGAGCTGGGTGTGGCGGAAGATCACGACGCCTTCCTTGGTCCACAGGTCGAAATGCCCCATCCACATCCGCTCGTTCACGAGCGCGAGGAGGCGGCACACCTCCGTGTAGCGCGGCTCGGTGACCTTGAGGTCGAACGCGACGGCGATGTGGAGCGAATCGAACTCGTCCATGTGCGTGAAGGCGACATGGTACGCGCTCCAGCGGCCGGAGATGGAGATGGTGATCTCGTCGTCGCCGGCGCGTTCATAGGTCCAGTCGTTGCCGTTCGCGACCTCCTCGATGCGGTCGATGGGGTTGCCCGTGAGGGTGAAGTCGTCGTGGTCGATCAAGCTCATCGCTGATCCTTTCGGAGCCGCGGACATCCCCGGCCGGGGTGCGCGGCGCTTCTGACGACGCGGGTCCGCGAATCTAGATACGCGGCGTCGTCGTCAGGAGACCAGATAAGGGACGGGGTGAAAAGGTGGAGGCCGGGCTCAGTCCACGGCCCTGTTGCAGCGTCCCCTCAGGCGTTCTCCTTCATCATTCGCGCCTCGAGCGCCTCCAGCCGCGCGCGCAAGCGGTCCGCCTCGTCGGCGGCGCGGACCGCGATCGCCTTCACGGCCTCGAACTCGTCGCGATGGACGACGTTGGCGTCGGCAAGCAGGCGTTCGATCTGACCGCGTACGGCACCCTCCACCTCGCGGCGCGCGCCCTGCGCCACGGCGGCGGCGTCGGTCGCGAGCCGCGCGATCTCATCGATGAGGCGGTTGCTCGTCTGGGTCATGAGCCTCTCCATCAGGGCGCGAACGAAACATTGCGCCACATCGGACTATGGTTCTGGCCGCGTCCGGGCACAAGGCAAGGGTCTTTCATCCTTGCGTCGCGCTGTGTCCTTAGACAGAGAGGGCCACCCCAACGCGGTGCTCCATGTTCCTCGCCCTCCCCTTTCCGGTCTTTGACCCGGTGGCCGTCCAGGTCGGCCCCCTCGCGATCCGCTGGTACGCGCTCGCCTACATCGCCGGGATCCTGCTCGGCTGGTGGTACGCACGCTGGCTGGTCGGCCGCGATTCCCTCTGGGGCGGCCGCCCGCGGCCAAAGACGCGCGACCTCGACGACCTCGTCACCTGGGTGACGGTGGGTATCGTGGTGGGCGGCCGGCTGGGGTTCGTGCTCGTCTACAATCCTGGTTACTATCTGCAACACCCGCTCGAAGCGCTGATGATCTGGCAGGGTGGCATGGCCTTCCACGGCGGGCTCGTGGGCGTCGTCGTCGCCGTTCTCCTGTTCGCCCGTGCACGCGGAGTCTCGGCCGTCGCGATCCTTGACGTCCTCGCCGCCGTGGTGCCGATCGGCCTCTTCTTCGGGCGGGTCGCCAACTTCATCAACGGCGAGCTCTGGGGCCGTGTTGCCGACGTGCCGTGGGCGATGGTGTTCCCCGGCGCCGGTCCCGAGCCGCGGCATCCGAGCCAGCTTTATCAGGCGGGGATGGAAGGCATCGCCCTCTTCCTCGTGCTCGCCATCGCCGTCCGCCTCGGCGCGCTCCGCCGGCCGGGGCTCGCGCTCGGCCTGTTTGGCGCAGGCTACGGCGTGGCGCGGATCATCGGCGAGTTCTTCCGCATGCCGGACGCGCAGCTCGGCTTCCTCTGGGGCCCGCTTACGATGGGGATGCTCCTGTCGCTGCCGATGGTGATCCTCGGCGGCTTCGCGATCCTGAACGCGCTCCGCCACCGGCCGGCCTGAGCCGGTCGTGACGCCCGTCGAGGAGCGCCTGCGCCGCCGGATCGCCCTCACCGGGCCGATCAGCGTCGCCGACTACATGGCCGCCTGCCTGACCGACCCGGACGGCTACTACGCCCGGCAGGAGCCGTTCGGCGACGCCGGCGATTTCGTGACCGCGCCGGAGATCAGCCAGATGTTCGGCGAGCTCGTCGGTGCATGGCTTCTCCACCAGTGGCGGCAGGACGGGGCGCCGGCGCCGTTCGACCTCGTCGAGCTCGGCCCCGGCCGCGGCACGCTGATGGCGGACATCCTGTCGGTCTGCCGCCGCGACACCGGCTTCATCGACGCCGCCCGCGTCGTCCTCGTCGAGGCGTCGGAGCGGCTGCGCGAGGTGCAGCGGTCTCACCTCGCGCCCCTCCACCCGACCGTTACCTGGGCGGACCGCCTACCGACGGACCGCCCCTTCTACCTCGTCGCGAACGAATTCCTCGACGCGCTCCCCGTCCGGCAGTTCGTCCGCCGCTCCGGCCGCTGGTTCGAGCGCACCGTGGGGCTCGAGGGCGACCGGCTCGCCTTCGGCCTCAGCCCGTTTCCAGCGCCGCTCGCCGAGGAGGCCGAGGAGGGTGCCGTGCGCGAGGCGCGGCCCGCGGCGGACGCCGTCATCGAGGAGGTGTCTGCGGCGATCGCGCGGGCGGGCGTCGGCGCGGCACTGGTGATCGACTACGGCTACGAGGCGGGCTTCGGCGACACCCTGCAGGCCGTCCGCCGTCACGCGCCGGTCTCCGTGCTGGACCGCCCGGGGGAGACGGATATCTCCGCGCACGTCCACTTCGCCCCGCTCGCTGCGGCGGCCCGTCGCGCCGGGGCTCACCCGCACGGGCCCGTGCCGCAGGGCAACTTCCTCCTGCGCCTCGGGCTCGCCGAGCGGGCCGGGGCGCTGGGAGCGAGCGCCGACGAGGCGACGCGAGAGGCGCTGACGGCAGCTGTCCACCGCCTCGCCGGCGGCGGCCCCGGCGAGATGGGGACGCTCTTCAAGGCTTTTGCCGTCACTTCCAGCACGGCGCCGCCACCCGGCTTCTGACCGGCCACGCCCACCCGCCACAGGCTTTGACGTTGTGGCAACCGCCCGGCCCTGATAACGAGCGCCCCGTCGAAGGGAGGCCCCCGTGACCGTCATCGTCCGTCCCCCGACCGTGGCGCCGCCAGTGATCCGGTCGGACGCCCTCACCGCCCCGTCCGTCCGCCACGCCTTCTTCACCCGCGAGGGCGGCGTCTCCACCGGCATCTACGAGAGCCTCAACGCCGGTGCCGGCTCGGCCGACGACCCGGCCGCCGTTGCCGAGAATCGCCGCCGGATCGCCGCCGCGATGGGCGTGCCCGCGGAGGCGCTCGTCACGATGAACCAGACCCATTCGATCGACGTCCTCACCGTCACCGCGCCGGTCCAGCGGCCGAAGGTGGACGCGATGGTGACGAGCCGGCCCGGCCTCTGCCTCGGCGTGCTGACGGCGGACTGCGCGCCGGTCCTCTTTGCCACGGCCGGCGTGATCGGCGCGGCGCACGCCGGCTGGCGCGGCGCAATGGGCGGCATCGTCGAGGCGGTGCTCGACGCCATGGAGGCCCTCGGCGCGCACCGGGCCGCCGTCACCGCGGTGATCGGGCCGACGATCGCGCAGGCGTCGTACGAGGTCGGCCCGGAGTTCGTCGCGCGCCTCTCCGGCGACGCGGACCTCTTCCGCCCCTCGCCACGCGCCGGCCACGCCTTCTTCGACCTCCCCGGCTACATCGTCCGCCGGGCGGAGCGGGCCGGCATCGGGCGGATCGTCGACCTCGGCCTCGACACCTATCCCGATCCGCGCTTCTTTTCCTATCGCCGCACCACCCACCGTGGCGAGGCGGACTACGGCCGGCTCCTGTCGGCGATCGTGCTCGAGGACTGAAGGAGGCCCCCATGGCGATCCACTTCGAGCGTGAGGAGTTCGAGGCCCGCATGGACCGCCTGCAGGCGGCGATGGCGGAGAAGAAGCTCGACGCGGTGCTCCTCTTCGCGCAGGAGAGCATGTACTGGCTGACCGGCTACGATTCGTTCGGCTTCGTGTTCTTCCAGTGCCTCGTCGTCCGCAAGGATCGGCGGATGGCGCTCGTCACCCGCTCGGCGGACCTCAGGCAGGCGCGGCAGACCTCGATCATCGAGGAAATCCTCGTCTGGACCGACCGGGCCGGCGCCGACCCCGCCCGCGCGCTGAAGGACCACCTCTTCGAGATGGACCTCCTCGGCACCCGCATCGGTGTCGAATACGACACCCACGGGCTGACGGCGCGGAACGGCCGCCTTCTCGACGAGCAGCTCCGCTCCTTTGCCACCGTCGAGGACGCGTCGGAGCTCGTGGCAAAGCTGCGGGCGGTGAAGAGCCCGGCCGAGCTCGCCTATGTCCGCGAAGCCGGCCACCTCGCCGATGCCGCCTGGCGGGCCGGCGTCGGCCTCGCCGCGCCGGGCGCCAACGAGGGCGATATCCTCGCCGCCATGCAGGGCGCGGTGTTCTCCGGCGGCGGCGACTACCCCGCGAACGAATTCATCATCGGCTCGGGCCGCGAGGCGCTCCTCGTCCGCTACCATTCCGGCCGCCGCACGCTGGATGCCAACGACCAGCTGACGCTGGAGTTCGCCGGGGTGTTCCGCCACTACCACGTCTGCATGATGGACACGGTGGTGATCGGCGAGCCCTCCGAGCGGCACCGGCCGATGTGGGACGCCGCCGCCGCCGCACTGGACGCCGTGACCGGAGCGATGCGTCCAGGCAACACCTTCGGCGATGTGTTCGACGCCCACGCGCGGGTCATCGCCGACCATGGTATGACGGCGATGAGGCTGAACGCGTGCGGCTACTCCCTGGGGGCGGCGTTCACGCCCTCGTGGATGCAGTGGCCGATGTTCTTTTCGGGGAATCCCGCCGAGATCGTCCCGGACATGGTGCTCTTCGCACACATGATCCTCCTCGATTCCGAGACGCAGACGGCGATGACGCTCGGCCGCACCTTCCTCACCACCGAGACCGACCCCGAGCCGCTGTCGGCGATCACGCCGTCGTTCGTCCTCGCGTGAGAGCGCTCGCCCTCCTCCTCATGGGGCTTGCCGCCTGCAATGGGCCGGGGCCGGGCTTCACCGGCATCGCGGCCGGGATCGACGCGGCAATGGAGCCGCCACGCCGCCAGCTCGCGAACCCCGAGTCCGCCACTTTCGCGTTCAACCCGGTCCCCGGGATCCCCGGCAACGTCGGCGACCAGCTCCTGACGAGTCTCTGGGCCGCCTCGGAGCGCGAGGGTCTCAACGTCGTGAAGCGGCCCGGAGGGCGAGCGACCTTCTTCGTCGACGCGAACGTCGCCGCCCTGAGCGACGACAGCAACGGCGTCGTCTTCTACGTCTTCAACATCCGCGACGTGACCGGCCGGCAGCTCTACCGGATCTACGGGCAGGAGCGGATCGGCAGCTCCGGCGGCGACCCGTTCACGGGGACGACCGACACGGACCTCGACCTCATCGCCCGCCGCGCCGTCGTGCAGCTGAAGGCGTGGCTCTACGCCGACCGTTGAGCGCAGGCGTCTGCGCGTGACGGAAAGGTCGCACACGGCGCGCCCTTTCGTGGCAGAAGGAGGCATGGCCATCTCGCGCGGAACCGTCCGATGAAGCTCGTCTGCGGCAACTCGAACCGCGCCCTCTCGGACGCGGTCGCCTCCTATCTCGACGTCGAGATGACCGACTGCCTGGTCCGCCGCTTCGCCGACCAGGAGATCTTCGTCGAGATCAAGGAGAACGTCCGCGGCGAGGACATCTTCGTCATCCAGTCGACGTCCTACCCCGCCAACGACAACCTGATGGAGCTCCTGATCCTGATCGACGCGCTGCTGCGCGCGTCGGCGCGGCGGATCACGGCCGTCATCCCCTACTTCGGCTACGCCCGGCAGGACCGGAAGATGGGCGGACGGACGCCGATCTCGGCGAAGCTCGTCGCCAATCTCATCACCCGCGCCGGCGCGGACCGGGTGCTGACGCTCGACCTCCACGCCGGGCAGATCCAGGGCTTCTTCGACATCCCGACCGACAACCTCTACGTCGCCCCCGTGATGAGCCGCGACATCAAGGAGCGCTATGCGCTCGGCAACCTCGTCGTCGTCTCGCCGGACGTCGGCGGCGTCGTCCGCGCGCGCGATCTTGCGAAGCGCATCGACGCGCCGCTCGCCATCGTCGACAAGCGGCGCGAGCGGCCGGGCGAGTCGGAGGTGATGAACATCATCGGCGACGTGGAGGGGCGCGACTGCCTGCTCTTCGACGACATCGTCGACTCTGGCGGCACGCTCGTGAACGCCGCCGAGGCGCTCCTGAGGGCCGGCGCAAACCGCGTCTCGGCCTACATCACCCACGGAGTCCTGTCGGGCGGGGCAGTGGCGCGGATCGAGGCCTCGCACCTCGAGGAACTCGTCATCTCCGACACCATCGCGGCGACGGAGGCGATGCGGGCGGCGAGGAAGATCCGCGTCGTTTCCATCGCCCCGCTGATCGGCGAGGCGATCTCGCGGACCGCGCTCGAGAAGTCTGTCTCCAGCCTGTTCGACTGACGCGTCCGGCAGGCCGCCTCAGGCGGCCGTCCGCCGGGCGTCGTGCGAGGCGTCCACGCCGGCGGCCAGCGCGGCGAAGAAGCCGTCGAGCTCGCCGAGCTGTTCGGCGGCGCGCTCGCGCCGCTCGGTGAGGTCGGCGATCGTTGCCGACAGGTTGTGCCGCCGGTCGCGGGCGGCGCGGGCGACGGTGGAATAGGCATAGTTCTGCGGGTCGGTGACGCCGGTCCGACGCTCCTCGGCGTCGATCTGCTTTCCGAGTTCGATCCGGATGACCTCGAGGTCGCCGATCATCCGGTCGAACTGCGCAAGCTGCCGGCGCAACGCCGCCGCCTGGAATTCCTTCGCCTGGATGGTGCTCTCACGCGGCTTCATGAGCCTTCACTCCCGTTCACCGACGAAGGCACGCTAGCGTGCAGCCGTTGCCATTTCGTATGACGGCTGACCGCAATGAGGGAGCGACCGTTAACCGGTCCGTCGGCGGTCTTGCGCAACTCTTTTGCAACACGGTCACGATCCGCCTTGCCTCTTAAGGGTCCGTTTACCCCCTCCGCTCATGGTTTCCCTACCGCTCGCTTCGGGGCACGCGAAAGTCGAGGACAACCGCGGCGCCCCGATTCGGGTGATCTGCCGATTTGGTAACGATAGTTCAGTGCCGATTCGCCAAGACGCCGCGGCCGACGAGCGGCGAGACGAGACACGAGCCCGCACTCCGTGGCGGATCGCATGAGAGGAACCGCATGCGCGTTCTACTGATCGAGGACGACAGCGCCACCGCACAATCCATCGAGCTCATGCTGAACTCGGAGCGGTTCAACGTCTACACCACGAATCTTGGCGAGGAAGGCATCGACCTCGGCAAGCTCTATGACTACGACATCATTCTTCTCGATATCAATCTTCCCGACATGTCCGGCTATGAGGTCCTGCGGACCCTGCGGATGGCGAAGATCGAGACGCCGATCCTGATCCTGTCGGGCCTCGGCAACATCGAGGACAAGGTGCGCGGGCTCGGCTTCGGTGCCGACGATTACCTGACGAAGCCGTTCCACAAGGACGAGCTCGTCGCCCGGATCAATGCGATCGTCCGCCGCTCCAAGGGCCACGCCGAAAGCGTCATCCGGACGGGCGAGCTTGCAGTCAACCTCGACACGAAAACGGTCGATGTCGACGGCCAGCGCGTCCACCTCACGGGCAAGGAGTACCAGATGCTGGAACTCCTTTCGCTCAGGAAGGGCACCACGCTGACGAAGGAGATGTTCCTCAATCATCTCTACGGCGGCATGGACGAGCCCGAGCTGAAGATCATCGACGTCTTCATCTGCAAGCTCCGCAAGAAGCTGTCCGCGGCGACCGGCGGGCGGAACTACATCGAGACCGTCTGGGGCCGCGGGTACGTCCTGCGCGAGCCCGACCCGGCGCCGCGCCGCGAGATGGCCTGACGCGGCACACCGCCAGCGCGCTGCCCGATCAGGTTGGAAAAACCCGATCGGACAAGAGGCCTGCCATAAATGACGATGAGCGCGTCTTCATCCGCTCAGGTGATTTCACCTGGGCGTATCGCGATCAGACCGCGCTGACGAGCGACACCGGCGGCTCGCCGCACCTGAGCGCATCCACCACCTCCGGCGCAATCTTATCGAGGATCGGGCGGAATCGCCGGGCGTGAGTTGCGGGCCGAAGGCGTCCATCATCGATAACCGGCATATGGCAGGATGGAGCGCCGTCGAGCCGCGTTTTGGGAACCCGCCGTGTACGATCACCCGGCGTCATCTGTCGTCATCGTCGGGCCGGACGCGCTTCAACTATCCCACGGTGCCGGATATTTTGCGAGCCGTCTTAACCGAACCTACACGGTCCTGCCGCACCCATGGGAAAGGTTCAGCGGCGCCCGGCGTATGTCCCGTGAGGGCGACCGCATCTCATCCGGCAAGGATACCGTGACCGAGAGCCTCGTCGTGCGCCTGGACGAACACAGCGGAGGGGCCTGCCGTCCCGCGCCGTCACGGCGCGGCGACGAAGATCATCCGACGGCCGTCCGACCCGACCTCTACCTTGCCGCCGCGGCTCGCCGCGAGCTGGTGGATGACGAGCGCCTGCACCGCGCGAGGGTCCGTCACCGCGCCGCCGTCCGTCACCACGTCGAGGAAGGGCGGGCTGCGCAGGGCATCGCTCTCCGCCACCACCTCGAGTCCGGCGTCGTTGTGGCGCACGCGCACCGTCCCACCGCGCGGCACGCAGCCGAGCGCATAGGTCGCGATGAGCATCCCGAGCTTTACCGTATCGCGCGGCGCGGCGTCCCCGCCCCAGGACCAATCAAGACTTGCCCGCTCACCGACGAACATTTCCGCCGTGAGCCGCCCGGCCTCAGCCGGGTCGAGCGCCTCGGCGCCGCCCGCCGCCCCGAAGGCCATCCGCGCGTACATCAGCTTCGCGGACGCCTGCCGGGCGCTCTTGCGGATGAGGTCCATCGCCATCTCGGTGACGCTCTCGTCCTCCGCCATCATCTCGAGGCCGTTCTGGATCGCGCCGACGGGCCCAACCACGTCGTGGCACAGCCGCGAGGCGAGGAGGCTCGCAAGGTCGAGGTCGGTCGGCATCGGCGGGCAATCCGGAGTGGCAGGAGCGGAACCGTCGCACGGCCGTCCCTCGAGTGAAAGCTCAGAAAGAGAGGTGTCCCATGTTGCGCACTGCCGCCCACGCCTTCGCGGTCGCCGCGGGCCTCGTCGCCCCGGCGGCCCAAGCCTTCGATACGGCCCCCCGGCCCGCCGCCTACACCAACGACGCGACCTACTCCGACCAGGAGCTCGTCGCCGCCGGCCACGCCTTCTTCGGCCAGACCACGGGCGGCGTCGCCCTGATGATCGAGAACATCCTCTCGAGGTTCGGCCGACCTGACGCGTACATCCTCGGCGAGGAGGGGGCGGGCGCCCTGATCGGCGGCCTGCGCTACGGCGAGGGCCAGCTCAACACCCGCATGATGCCCGGCCAGCAAGTGTTCTGGCAGGGCCCCTCGTTCGGCTGGGACTTCGGCGGCAACGGCAGCCGCGTCATGATGCTGGTCTACAACCTCCCCTCACCCGACGCGCTCCTCCAGCGCTACACCGGGGTCGACGGCTCGGCCTACGTCGTCGGCGGGCTCTCAATGACGGTGATGGCGGCGGACAGCACCTACGTCATCCCGGTGCGGACCGGTGTCGGGGCACGGCTCGGCGTCAGCCTCGGCTACCTGAAGTTCACCCGTACGCCGACGTGGAATCCGTTCTGACCCATCGCCTCGCTCCGGCGCGTGACAGCCCCGGAGCACGGACGGTATGAGACACTCGGCGCCGCGCCGCCCGCGGTTGGGGGCGGTGCTGCCGATCCACGAAGCGAGTGTCCGTACCATGACGTTGCCCGATGGAATGAGCGTGCCCGCCGCCGTCGTTGTCGCCCTTCTCGTCGTGACGCTCCTCGCGATGCTGTTGCGCGGGATGCGGAGCGGCGGGCGCGAGCAGGACGCGGCGCAGGTGATCGCCGCCGTGCAGGCCGAGCGTGACGCGCTGCGAGCCAACCACGCCGTCGAGATCGCGACGCTGGAAGGCCGCCTCGCCGAGGCGAAGGCGCGGCTGCAGCGCGAGATGGACGCCGCGCTGAAGCTGAAGGAGGCGGAGCGCAAGCTCGCTCAGGCCCGCGAGGAGGCCGACCGGCGCAGCGCCGAGATCAAGGCGCTCAACGACCGCCTGTCGATCCTCGGCCGCAACGCCGACGAGGCGACGGGGCGGGCCGCGGAGGTGCCGCAGCTGATCGCCGAGCGCGACCGCGCCCGCGCCAAGGCCACTAGCCAGACGGAACTCGTGGCCGAGCTCCGCCGCCAGCTCCAGGAGGCGGCCGCCCGCGCCGCGCAGGCCGGCACCGGTGACGCACTCGCGGAGCTGACGCGCGAGCGCGACCGTGCCGCCCGCGAGGCGAGCGACCTCCGCACCGAGCTCCAGACCATGACGACGCGGCTGACGCAGGCGACCGCGAGCGCCACGCGGGCCGACGACATCGCCGCCGAGCTCGGGACGGCCCGCCGGCAGGAGGACGAGCTCCGGGCAACGATCCGGGAGCGCGAGGCGACGATCGGCGACTTGCGCGAGGCGCTGAAGGCGAAGGACGCCGGCGCCGAGGCGGCCGAGATCCGCCGGCTCAACGACGTGATTGCCGCCACGGCCGAGCGCGAGAAGGCTGCGAACGAGAGCCTTTCGCGCCTCGCCTACGAGCGGGACGGACTGCGGAGCCGCGTCGTCGCTGCGGAGCGGACCGAGAGCCAGGCGAAGGCCGAGGTCGAGAAGCATGAGGCGCTGCTCGAACTCCGCCTCCAGAAGATCTATGCCCTCGAGGCCAAGCTGCGCGACCAGCACGCGATGCTGGGCGACGCGCAGCGCCGCGCCGCCGCCGCGGAGGAGACCCTCGCCGCGCTCCGCCAGGGTGGCGAACTGCCGCCGCCCCCCGCGCCAACGCCCGATGCCGAGCTGAAGGCCAGGATCGACGCGCTGCAGGTGAAGCTCGACGAGGCGCGCGGCGAGAACGTCGCCCTTCTCGATGAACTCGAGGAGCTGCGGCAGGCGGCGTCGACCGATGGCGAATCCTATGGCGCCGTGGCGAGCCTGACGGCCGAGCTCGACGCCGTCCGGCGCGAGGTGGCGGCGCTCCGCCAGGAAAACGGGCGGCTGAAGTCCGCGCCCCCGCCGGACCCCGCCGCGACGGCCGCCCTCGAGGCCGCCCAGAGCGAAGCCGCATCGCTGCGCGAGGAGGTGGCGCGGCTGACCGAGGCCGGCGCGACCGCTGCCGGCACGGAACTTGAGGCCGCACGCCGCGACATTGCGGCCCTCCGGCGTGAGAACGCCCGCCTGAAGGCTGAAGCGGCCACCGACAGCGGCGCCGCGCGTGGCGAGATCGAGGCACTGAAGGCGAAGATCTGCGAACTTGCCGAACGCTTCGTCGACGGCGGCGACATGCCCCCGCCGCAGGCGGAGCAGTCCCTCGCCGAGCGCATCCGCGCTTTCAAGGCGAGCCGGTCGAACAACGCCGGGGCGTGACGCCGCTCGCCTCGCCGGCTCAGAAAGCGTTCGTCTCGAAGACCTTGCGGATGTCGCGCTTCCACGGTCCCTCATAGGCCTCGAGGAGGTCGTCGGCGGGCGTCCGGCCGGAGTGGGCGGCGTCCTCCAGCGGCGTCAGGAAGCCGCGCTCGTCCGGCGAGTCGCCGCTCGCCCGGGCGCGCCGCTTCAATCCCTCGGAGGCGAGCGCCACGACGTCGCGCGCCAGCGCCGCCACCGGGCGGCCGCCGACCGAGCCCGACAGCCCCTCGCGCGGCACGGTGAGCCAGAGGTGATGGCGGTCCTCGGCGGAGAGTTCACCCGCAAGGGCCAGCGCCTGGTCGAGCACGCCGGGGTCGTAGAGGAGGCCGACCCAGAGCGCCGGCAGCGCACAGATCCTGTGCCAGGGGCCGCCGTCTGCCCCGCGCATCTCGAGGAAGCGCTTCAGCCGCACCTCGGGGAAAACGGTCGACAGGTGGTTCACCCAGTCGCCCATCGTCGGCCGCTCGCCGGGGACCGCCGGCAGGCGGCCCGCCATGAAGTCGGCGAAGGTGCCGGACGTCGCGTCGATGTATTCGTCGCCACGCTTGACGAAGTACATCGGCACGTCGAGCGCCCAGTCAACGTAGCGCTCGTAACCGAACCCGTCCTCGAAGGCGAACGGGATCGGCCCTGAGCGCTGGAGGTCGACGTCCTGCCAGATGTGCGCCCGGTTGGAGCGAAACCCGTTCGGCGCACCGTCGATGAAGGGCGAGTTGGCGAACAGCGCCGTCGCGATCGGCTGCAGGGCGAGGCCGACCCGCATCTTCTTCACCATGTCAGCTTCGTCAGAGAAGTCGAGATTCACCTGGATCGTTGTCGTCCGGTACATCATCTCGAGGCCACGGGTGCCGACGGTCGGCATGTATCGCGTCATGATCCCGTAGCGCTGCTTCGGCATCACCGGCATATCGGCGTGGCTCCAGATCGGTGCGACGCCGAGCCCGAGGAAGCCGAGGCCGAGGTCGGCCGACACCTGGCGGACCTGCGCGAGATGCCCGTTCGCCTCCCGGCACGTCTCGTGCAGGTTGTCGAGCGGCGCGCCCGAGAGCTCGAACTGCCCGCCCGGCTCGAGGCTGATCGCTCCGCCGCCGGCGGGATCGGCGAGCCCGATCAGCGCGCCCCGCTCCTCGATCGGCTCCCAGCCGGTGAGCGACTGCATCCGGGCGAGCACCTCGCCGATTCCGCGCGGCCCCTCGTAGGGCACCGGCGAGAGGTCCTCGACGTGGAAGCCGAACTTCTCGTGCTCGGTGCCGATCCGCCAGTCGGAGGGCGGCTTCTCGCCCTTCCGGATATGCTCCACCAGTTCGCGCCGGTCGGCGATGGGGGTGTTGTCGAGTGTGTCGCGCGCCATAGAGAGCCCCGGTGTGAGCGCCCATTTAGCCGGCAGCCCCGCGCCGCGCAATCACGTGGCATAGCACGGACAGCGGGCGGATCGTCTCGGCCCTTCCGTACGTTCGCAGCGGCAGGACGCGGCTCCTCGTGGCACATGGCACACTTGCTGCCGTGCGGATTGCAGGTTCCTGTCAAGCGCGCGTATCAGCGCGTCAGAACATTACTGCCTGCACAGTCTTGAATCCCGTTCAGCGGAGACCCGAGCGAATGGCCACGGTTCTGGTGACAGGGGGCGCCGGCTATGTCGGCTCCCACGGCTGCAAGGCGATCGCCGCCGCGGGGCACCTGCCCGTCACCTACGACGACCTCTCCAAGGGCCATCGCGGCTTCGTCCGCTGGGGCCCGCTCGAGGTGGGCGACATCACCGACGCCGAGCGGCTGGACGCCGTGTTCCGCGCGTATCGACCGGCGGCGGTCGTCCATTTCGCGGCGGCATCGGAGGTCGGCGAATCGGTGGCCGACCCGCTGAAATATTACCGGACAAACGTCGGCGGCACCGAGATCCTCGTCCGTCTTGCGGTTGCGCACGGAGTGCGCGCGTTCGTCAGCTCCAGCACCTGCGCCATCTACGGCACGCCGGAGCGGACGCCCATCGTCGAGGCGGCGCCGTGCCGGCCGCTCAGCCCGTATGGCCGAGCCAAGTACGCCGTCGAGCTCATGCTCGAGGACGCGGCGGCGGCGCACGGGATCGATGTCGTCGCCCTGCGGTACTTCAACGCCGCCGGCGCGAGCCCGGACGGCGACATCGGCGAGGACCACACCCCCGAGACACATCTCATCCCGAACGTTCTCGCCGCGGCGAGGCACGGCGGCCGGGCAATCCGGGTGAACGGCACCGACTACCAGACCCGCGACGGCTCCTGCGTGCGCGACTATGTCCATGTCGACGACCTCGCCGACGCCCACGTTGCGGCTCTCGAGCGGTTGTGGGCCGGCGCTCTCCCCGGCTTTCGCGGCATCAACCTCGGCACCGGCGTCGGCGCCACCGTGCTCGAGGTGATCGCGGTGGCGGAAGCGGTCACCGGGCAGCGCATCCGGGTCGAGGTCGGCCCGCGCCGGCCCGGCGACGTCGCGCGGCTCATCGCCGACCCGACCCACGCGCGCGAGGTGCTTGGCTGGACGCCGAGGCGGTCGGACCTCGAGACGATCATCGGCACCGCCTGGGCCTGGCACCAGGGCCGCCTCGCCCTCGTCTCCTGAGCGGGCCTCCCGAATGCGTCCTGCCCGGGCTCACCGCGCGGAGGGGTGCGCCGCCTCCACCAGCGCGAGGAGCGCGACGGCAGCCGTGTCGGCCCGCAGGATCCGCGGCCCCAGCGAGACGCGCAGCGCCCGCGGCGTGAAGAGCGCTCGTTCCTCCGCCGAGAAGCCGCCCTCCGGGCCGACGAGCACCGCGAGCGGCGGCTCGACGCCCCGGAGCGCCGCGACCGCATCGCCCTCCTCGCCGGCCAGCGCCTCGTCCGCCACCACAAGCCGCCGCCCGCCGAGGTCGCCGAGGAACGTGGCCAGCGCCACCGGCTCCTCGATGGTCGGCACCGCGATGATGCCGCACTGCTCGCATGCCTCGACGATGTTGGCGCGGAGCCGCTCGAGATTCACCCGGCGAACCTGCCCGTGCTGCGTCAGGACGGGCACGAGCCGGCCGGCGCCCATCTCCGTCGCCTTCTCCACCATGTAGTCGAGCCGCGCCTGCTTCAGCGGCGCGAACGCGTAGGTGAGGCTCGGCACCGGCGTCTGGGAGCGCAGGCGCTCCGCCGCGGTCGCCCGGCCACCACGCTTGTCGAGCGCCTCGATCTCGGCCCGCCACTCGCCATCGCGCCCGTTGAAGACGTGAAGGCTGGCGCCCGGCGCGAGGCGGAGGACATTGCGCAGGTAGTTGACCTGCGCGGCGTCGAACGGGACGGTGCCGGGGAGCTCGGCGGCGACGAAAAGGCGTGGGGCGTTGAAGTCCTGCACCGGTCGGTTCCGTGCGACGGGAGAAGCGCCTATCCTAGGGCGATGAGCCTTCCCTTCGCACCCTCCGCCGAGCCGGTCCTCACAAACGCGCCCGAGTTCACCGTCTCGGAGCTGTCGCGGGCGGTGAAGCGCACCATCGAGGACGGCTTCGAGAAGGTGCGCGTGCGCGGCGAGATCGGCGGCTTCCGCGGCCGCCACTCCTCCGGCCATTGCTACTTCACGCTGAAGGACGCCGAGGCGTGCATGGACGCCGTCGTCTGGCGGAGCGCCTACGGGCGGCTCGCCGTCAAGCCCGAGGAAGGGCTCGAGGTGGTGGCGACGGGCCGCCTCACCACCTTCCCGAAGAAGTCGAGCTACCAGATCACCATCGAGGAGATGGAGATCGCCGGCGCCGGCGCGCTGATGAAGCTCCTCGAGGAGCGGCGGAAGGCGCTCGCCGCCGAGGGGCTGTTCGACGAGTCGCGCAAACGGCCCCTCCCCGTGCTGCCGCGGGTGATCGGCGTCGTCACCTCGCCGACCGGGTCCGTCATCCGCGACATCCTCCACCGCGTCGCGGACCGCTTCCCCAGCCACGTCGTCGTCTGGCCGGTGCGGGTGCAGGGCGAGACGTCGGGCGCGGAGGTTGCGGCGGCGGTGCGAGGTTTCGCGACCTGGAACGGTCCAAGGCCGGACGTCATCATCGTTGCGCGTGGTGGCGGTTCCATCGAGGACCTCTGGGGCTTCAACGACGAGGCGGTGGTGCGGGCGGTCGCGGCCTCGCCAATCCCCATCGTCTCCGCCGTCGGCCACGAGACGGACTGGACACTGATCGACCACGCCGCCGACCGCCGCGCGCCGACGCCGACGGGCGCCGCCGAGATGGTGGTGCCGGTCCGCGCCGAGTGCCTCGCGACGCTTTCCGACCGGGCGCGGCGGCACGAGACGGCGATCGCGACGGTGCTCCAGCGGCGGCGGGCGGACCTCCGCCTCCTGTCGCGCGCCCTCCCCGCCCCGGCGGACGTGCTTGCAGCGCGCCGGCAGCGGCTCGACATGGCGACCGACCGGCTCGCCGCCGCGCTGTTCCGGACGACCGCGAACGCCCGCCGGCGGCACCTCTCCACCGCCGGCCGGCTCACCCCACGCCTTCCGGCCGCACTGGTGGCAGGCAAGGCGCACGCGGCGGCGGCGCTGGGCGAACGGCTCGGCGGCGCGATGGCGCGCAGCACCAGCGCCGCACGGGCGCGCTATCTCGGCACCGCCGCCCGGCTCACCCCGCGCGTCGCGGAGCGGCCGGTGGAGCGGGCGCGCGACGGCCTCGCCCACACGCTTCGCAGGCTGCAGCGGGCGGCCGACGGCCGGCTCGGGGATGCGCGGGCCGCTTCCGCCCGCTCGGGCGCGCGGCTCTCGCCGCACCTCCTCCACCGCACGCTGACGGACGGCGACGCCGCGCTCGCCCGACTGGTGCTGCGGCGCGAGCGGGCCTGGGGCGTGCTCTACGGCGCCGCGAGCGGCCGGCTCGGCGCGGCGGGAAAGCTCCTCTCGGCGGTGTCGTACCAGGCCGTCCTCGCGCGCGGGTTCGCACTCGTCCGCCGGCTCGACGACAGCCCCGTCCACGCCGCCGCCGACGTCGGTCGCGGCGAGGCGCTGGACCTGCAGTTCGCGGACGGCCGCGTCCGGGTGGTGGAGGGCTCGCGGCCCGCGCGCCGGCCGAAGCCGCTGCCGGCCGAGCAGGGGACGCTGTTCGACCTCTGACCGAGACGCCGGCCACCGCCTGCGGCGCTCCGCCCCGTCCCCTGCCGGCGCGCGTTACGGCTGCCGGGCGAGAGTGCCGCAGGAGGCAACGATCGCCTTGCTCGGTCCAAGCCCGGTCTGCGTGTAGCAGAAGTCGACGCTGTCCGGACCGGTGATGGTGCCGCTCAGCGCGCCGTCGGTGTCGGCGCCGGTGAAGGTGCGGCCATCCGCGGTGATGGTCGCCGCGAAGGGCTCCTTGCGCGACGGGTCCGACCACGACCGGCCCCACAGGAGCGCGCCGTCCTGCCCTTCGACCTCGAGATTCACCGTGACCTCGCGCACCCGTGGCGGCGAATCGGTCGTCTCCGAGCCCGGATGCCAGATGTTGTTGCCGAAGATGACGGTGCGGAACGGCCCGGACCACGTGCCGGTGAGATCCGGCGGCGCGTCCTGCGCGACAGCGGGGGCCTCCGCGGCGGCAAGGAGCATCAGGGCGGCGATAGCGACGCGCATGGCGAGTTCCTTCGTTGTCCTGCCGGAATGATTGTATGGGATAGGACACATCTCCATGCGTCGCTCGTTACCCGTCAGCTGCGCGGCGCGCCGATCAGCCCTGGCGGTTCGGCGTGCCGAGGACATGCGTGTTCGGCGGCAGCATCACCTGGTCGAAGGTCTGCGTGAACATCGCCGCCGCGAAGAAGGCGACCGCGCGCAGCGTCTCCGACCCTGTGTTGACGAGGTTGTGGCGGACATTGGCGGGGAGCACGAACACGCTCGCCGGGCCGACCGGGAGGTTGCCGTTCTCGGTCTGCAACTCGCCGTGGCCGGCGATGATGTACTGCGATTCCTCCGTCGCGTCGGTGTGCCAGCCGAGGCTGCCGCCGGGCTCGATCTCGTATACGATGATCGACGACGAAATCGCGTTGTTGCCGCCGCACGTCGCAAAGGCGCCCTGCCAGCGCACCGCCGGGTCCGTCGCGCCGTGCACGTGCGCACGGGGCAGCTTGTCCGATGCGATGATGTCCACCATGAATGTTCACCTCGTCATTGCAACCAAAGCGCGGACTTGCATCCGGCACCGCGCCTACCGGTTGCACAGATATGGCTCGGATTCGTCACCAATGCGACAGATCTCGATGCGGGTCAGAAACAATATTTCGCGGGAGCCGACGCCGTGGTCGTGAGCGAAGAGGCGGAGATGATCGCGGACGCAGCAGCGCGCATTGCGGCCGACCGGCTCGCCCCCGTGGCCGAAGCGCTCGACCGTGGCGACGAGGGCTCGCGCGAGGCGCTCCTCGCCAACCTGCGTCTCCTCGCCGAGAACGGGTTCATGGCGCTCAACGTCCCGGCGGCGTACGGCGGTACGGAGGCGGGCAGCGTCGCGTTCGCCCGCGTCATCGAGGAGCTCGGGCGCGCCTGCGCGTCGACCGCCGTCACCGTGTCGGTCACCAACATGGTGGGCGAGGTGATCGCCGCCGTCGGCGCGGAGGAGCAGAAGCGCCTCCACCTTCCCCGTCTCGCGGACGGCACCTACCCCGCCGGCGCCTTCTGCCTGACGGAGGCCGGCGCCGGGTCGGACCCCGCCGGGATGACAACGCGGGCCGAGATGGCCGGCAACGAGTGGGTGCTGAACGGCTCGAAGCTCTACATCACCTCCGCCGAGTACGCCGGACTCTTCGTGGTCTGGGCTGTCACCGACCCTTCGGCGCCGAGGGGCAAGGGCATCTCGTGCTTCCTCGTCGAGGGCGGAACACCGGGGCTCGTGATCGGCAAGCGGGAGAGGAAGCTCGGCCAGCATGGCTCGGCGACCAACGTCGTTCACTTCGAAGACTGCCGCATTCCGGCCGGCAACCTCCTCGGCGCCGAGAATGGCGGCTTCCGCGTGGCGGTCGGCGAGCTCGCCGGCGGGCGGATCGGCATTGCGGCGCTGTCGCGAGGCATCGCGCGGGCCGCGCTCGACGCGGCGATCGCCTACGTGAAGGAGCGGCGGCAATTCGGCCAGCCGATCGCCGCGATGCAGGGGCCGCAGTGGATGATCGCCGACTGCGAGACCGAGCTCGAGGCCGCCCGGCTCCTCATCCTGAACGCGGCGACGCTGAAGGATGCGGGGAAGCCGTTCGCGCGCGCCGCCTCGATGGCGAAGCTCTATGCCAGCGAGGCGGCGCAGCGGGCCTGCTACGTCGCGCTCCAGCTGCACGGGGGCGCCGGCTACCTGAAGGACTATCCCGTGGAGCGTTACGCCCGCGATGCGCGGATCACGACCATCTACGAGGGCACGAGCGAGGTGCAGCGGATGATCATCGCACGCGACGTCCTCGCCGCGTGAGCGATGTTGCAGAAATACCACACGCGGCCGCTGTGTTGACCGCCGGCTTGAAGCGGCGCCGTCGGGCGCCAACCGCAGTAAGGTTCGGGCGTTAGGGGAAGATGGGAGGGCCGGGAGGGCCGCCCGGTGCGGAGGTGCTGATGTCCGACGATCGTCTCGTGAGCCGCCGCTCGCTTCTGAGATTAGGCATGGCGGGGGTTGCTGTCGGCGCCGCCGGAGCGCTCGCCGGCTGCGCGGTGCCGAGCGACCTCGACCTGCAGGCGGCAACGCTGGGTTACCGGCCGGTGGAGCAGCTCGGCACGCCCGAGAACGAACCCTATCCGGTGCCGCGGGTCGACATGAACCGCATTCCGAAGGCCTATCACCGGCAGCTGGTGGAGAGCTTCGGCTATCACGACCCGGGCACCATCGTCGTGGACGTCAAGGCCAAGCACCTCTACTACCAGCTCGATCGGACGTCGGCGATCCGCTATGGCGTCGGCGTGGGCCGGGAGGGGTTCGCCTGGGGCGGCAAGGCCACCATCGGCCGAAAGGCGGAGTGGCCGCGCTGGACGCCGCCGCCGGAGATGATCGCCCGCGACCCGAGCCTCGCCAAGTATGCCGACGGCATGGACGGTGGCCCGGCGAACCCTCTCGGTGCCCGCGCGCTCTATCTCTATCAGGGCCGCAACGACACGCTGTTCCGCATCCACGGCACCAACGAGCCGCTGTCGATCGGCCAGGCGATGTCGTCCGGCTGCATCCGGATGCTGAACAAGGACGTGATCGACCTCTACGAGCGCGCCAAGGTCGGGACGCCCGTGGTGGTGTACCAGAACGGCGACCAGTCGGCCTGAGCGCTCGCCCGCGCCGTCACGGCGCGAGGCGGAAGGTCTGCAGGAGGGCGCCGTCCGCCCGGCTGCGGACCTCGATGCGGGGCTCGGCCCCGCCGATCGTGAGGACGAGTTCGTCGCCGCTGCCGCTGACGGCGACGAGGTCGCCCGCCGGAACGGGAAGCGCAATGTCGGCCGCGAGCTCCGGCCCCGAGGTGCGCATCACGCGCCAGCCGATCACCGCGATCAACGCGACAAGGCCGATGCCGAACGTGCCCATCGAGACGAGCATCAGCGCCATCAGCTTGCGCCGGACGCGCTCCACCGCGGGGTCGAGCGGCTTGTCTTCCTCGTCGATGTCGGCAGTGTCGGCCACGGGGTGTTCACCTCAGCGGAATGGACGGGCGGTGGGTGGATGGTGACGCCGGAGGACATCGACGACGAGGGCGCGGTCGCGATCGACATCGAGGTCGACAGTGCCGGGCGGGCCGACGCCGTCATCGCCGCCGCCGCCGACGGCCTCAGCCGCACCCGTATCCAGGCGCTGATAAGGGCCGGCGCGGCCGAACTCAACGGCGCGCCGCTCCTCGACCCCTCCCGCCGTCTCGTGCCGGGCGATGCGGTGACGCTCCTCCTGCCGCCGCCCGAGCCCGCCACGCCGGAGCCCGAGGCGATCCCGCTCGCCGTTCTCTACGAGGATGGCGAGGTGATCGTGATTGACAAGCCGGCGGGGCTGGTGGTGCACCCCGCCGCAGGGCACGCGCGGGGGACGCTGGTGAACGCGCTCCTCCACCATTGCGGGGCGAGCCTGTCGGGGATCGGTGGCGTCGCGCGGCCCGGCATCGTCCACCGGCTCGACAAGGACACCTCCGGGGTGATGGTGGTCGCCAAGACCGACCGGGCGCACCAGTCGCTGGCCGCGCAATTCGCCGACCATGGGCGCACCGGACCCTTGCGGCGGCGCTATGCCGCAACCATATGGGGTGAGGTGATTCCCCCATCAGGCACAGTCGACAGGCCCATCGGCCGCCATGCGGCCGACCGCCAGCGCTTCGCCGTCCGCTCCGACGGGCGCGAGGCGATCACGCATTATCGCATGGTCGAGCGCCTCGGCCCGGCAAGCCTCGTCGCCTGCGAGCTCGAGACCGGGCGGACGCACCAGATCCGCGTCCACATGGCCGCCCTCGGCCATCCCGTGCTCGGCGATCCCGTCTATGCCGCGGGGTTCCAGACCAAGGCACGGCGCCTCAACGTCGCCGCGCAGGCCGCCATTGCGGCGCTCGGCCGACAGGCGCTCCACGCCGAGCACCTCGCCTTCGCCCACCCGGCGACCGGCGAGGTGATGGAGTTCGACGCGCCGCTGCCGCCGGACATGGCGGAACTCGTCGACGCGCTCCGCGCCGGGTGAGGCCGCGCCGGCCACCAGGCGCATGACAGCATAAACAACACTTCACTTGCCGGGGAGGCACCCCCGCGGCAGGTTGATGTGGTTTCAAGACGACACGACATCAGGCGGTTCCGGCGGTGCTTCGGACCGCGACGCGCCCTGCCTCGGCTGAGGGGGGCGCCCCGTGAGTGAGGAGGGTTCTCATGGCCCAATCCCTACCAGTGATCGCTTCGGGCGAGGCGGGCCTGTCCCGCTACCTCGACGAGATCCGCAAGTTCCCGATGCTCGAGCCGCAGCAGGAATACATGCTGGCGAAGGCTTACCTCGAGCATGACGACTCGGAGGCGGCGCACAAGCTCGTGACGTCGCACCTGCGCCTCGTGGCGAAGATCGCCATGGGCTATCGCGGCTATGGCCTGCCGATCTCGGAGGTCATCTCGGAGGGCAACGTCGGCCTGATGCAGGCCGTGAAGCGCTTCGACCCGGAGAAGGGGTTCCGCCTCGCGACGTACGCGATGTGGTGGATCAAGGCCGCGATCCAGGAATATATCCTGCGCTCGTGGAGCCTTGTGAAGCTCGGCACCACGGCGAACCAGAAGCGGCTGTTCTTCAACCTCCGCAAGGCGAAGAGCTCGATCCAGGCGCTCGAGGAAGGGGATCTGCGCCCCGACCAGGTGACCGCGATCGCGACGAAGCTGAACGTCCCCGAGGCGGACGTCATCTCGATGAACCGCCGCCTGTCGGGCGACACCTCCCTCAACGCGCCGATCCGCCAGGAGGCGGACTCGGGCGAGTGGCAGGACTGGCTTGTCGACGAGAGCGCCACGCAGGAGGAGGTCCTCGCCGAGAGCGAGGAGCTCGACAACCGGCGCGCCCTGCTGAAGGACGCGATGGGCGTCCTCAACGAGCGCGAGCGCCGCATCTTCGAGATGCGCAGGCTTGCCGAAGACCCGATGACGCTGGAGGCCTTGTCGGCCGAGTTCGGCGTCAGCCGCGAGCGGGTGCGTCAGATCGAGGTGCGCGCGTTCGAGAAGGTGCAGAAGGCGGTCGTTCGCGCCGCGCGCGAGCTGGAGCGTCCCGCGATGCAGCTGGAGGGGCCGCGCGCCTGACCGGCGCCCCTGCTGCCCGCATCCGATCATCAGACGCCGCGACGCCCGTCGCGGCGTTTTTTTTTGCGCCGCAGGACGGGCCGTCCTGTCGCACGCCTGTCATGGACCGGCGCGTTCTTGTCTGAAAACATTCACAATCCGGCGCTGTCGTGTGACACCGCCTCCCGCTACTCAGCCGCCGGGCGCCTGCCCGGCAGGCGGCCGGTGGCGCCCCCGCAAGTCTGAGAGGGGAGCACCATGGCGAGCGTCTTCATCAACGAGCTGCACTACGACAATGACGGGACCGATGCCGGCGAGTTCGTCGAGATCGCCGGCCCGGCGGGGACCGACCTCACGGGGTGGAGCCTCGTCCTCTACAACGGCAGCTCGACCTCGCTCGCCCCCTATCAGACGGTCCCGCTGTCCGGCGTCCTCGCCGACGCCGGCGACGGCTTCGGCTTCACTGTCGTCCTGACGCCCGGCCTGCAGAACGGCAGCCCAGACGGCCTCGCGCTGGTGAATGCCGGCGGCGATGTCGTCGAGTTCCTGAGCTACGAGGGCACGTTCGTCGCCGCCGGCGGCGCGGCCGACGGGCTCCTCTCCACCGACATCGGCGTCGAGGAGGCGTTCGACACACCGCTAGGATTCTCCCTGCAGCGCACCGGCACCGGCAGCCGGTCGCAGGATTTCGCCTTCGTCGCTCCTGGCGCCGAGACGCCGGGCGCCGCCAACACCGGCCAGACCTTCGTGCCCGCGACGCCGCGCTTCATCGAGAGCTTCGAGACGGCGCCCGGCACGACCTACACCCTCTCCGCATCGTTCGACGACGGCCAGTTCGACTTCTTCGGCCGCTACGCCGTGCCCGACACCGCGAACAGCGCTCGCGACGACTTCGCGGCTGGCTGGGACGGCGCCTTCGGCATCATCGGCCAGGACCATGACGGCGACGGACAGGCCGCGACGCAGGTCATCACCGTCGCGAACATCGACATCTCCGGCTACGCGGACCCGGCCGTCGCGCTCCTCCTCGGCGCGCTCGACGACGAGCCGGCGTTCCAGAACTACGAGGCGGCGGCCGGCGACGGCATCGAGATCTACGCCACGATCGACGGCGGCGCGCGTTTCCTGATCGGCGCCTTCGCCCCGAACGACGACGCGGGCGACCTCCGCCAGGACACGGACCTCGACGGCATCGGTGACGGCGCGGTGCTGACGACGGTGCTGGAAGAGTTCGTGTTCGACCTTCCGACGACCGGCAACCTCCTCACCGTCGAGATCGAGCTCACCTCCACCGACAGCTTCGAGGCGCTCGCGGTCGACCGCCTGGCGGTGGATGAGGCGGACAGCTTCGAGGACGAGGGGCCGGTCGACCCGATCGTCGCAACCATCGCGGAGATCCAGGGCGACGATCACGTCTCCCCGTTCGTCTCCGACGAGGACGTCGAGACCTTCGTGCGCAACAACCCGGCCGGAGCGACGGGCGCGCTCGTCACCACCACCGGCATCGTGACGGCGATCACCGCCGGCGGCGTCTTGATCCAGGACGCGCCCGACGGTGACGACAACACCTCCGACGCGATCTTCGTGAGCCTTCTCGACACGGCGGGCCTCGCCGTCGGCGACGAACTCTCCGTCACCGGCGTCGTGCGCGAGGTGGTGGATGCCTCCCGCGAGCTGCCGCAGACGATCCTGGTCGGCTCCGAAACGACCGTCCTCTCCTCCGGCAACGCGCTGCCGGACGCGGTCGACATCTCCGGCCCGATCCCCGGCACCGTGTTCGACGACGACGGCTTCCTCTCGTTCGACCGCACGACGGACGCGCTCGACTTCTTCGAGAGCCTCGAGGGGATGCGCGTCACCGTCTCCGGCACCGCCGTCGCCGGGACGAACGGGTTCGGCGAGCTCAACCTCATCGGCAACGGCAACACGGCGGCGGGCGCCCTGTCCGACCGCGGCACGCTGAACATCGGCCCGGACGACTTCAACCCGGAGCGGATCCAGGTGTCGGAAGACTGGGAGCTCGGCGGCAACACCGGGGTCGCGGTCCCGCTGGTCGACACCGGCGCCACGGTCGAGGTCGAGGGGATCATCACCTACGACTTCGGCAACGTGCAGATCCTGCCGACCGAGGTCGTCGTGACCGAGGAGAGCACGCTCGAGGCCGAGGTGAGCGCGCTCGAGGGCAGCGCCGACAAGCTGTCGGTCGCGACCTACAACGTCCTCAACCTCGACCCGAACGAGGACGACGGCGACACCGACATCGCCGACGGCCGCTTCGACTCCATCGCCCAGCAGATCATCGCCAACCTCAATTCGCCGGACGTGATCGCCCTGCAGGAGATCCAGGACAATTCCGGCGAGGACGATGACGGCACCGTCTCGGCAGACGAGACGCTGATGCTCCTCATCGACGCCATCGTCGCGGCGGGCGGGCCGCAGTATGCCTACATCGACAACACCTTCATCACCGACGGCGAGAGCGGCGGCGCGCCGGGCGCCAACATCCGCACGGCCTTCCTCTACAACCCGGAGCGGGTGAGCCTCGTCGACGGGTCGGTGCGCACGATCTCCGACCAGCAGCCCGGCAGCGCGTTTGCCGGCGCCCGCCTGCCGCTGGTGGCGACGTTCGAGTTCGGCGGCGAGGAGGTGACGCTCGTCAACAACCACTTCTCGTCGAAGGGCGGCAGCGCGCCGATCTCCGGCATCGAGCAGCCCTTCGCCGACCTGCAGGAGGATCCATCCGTCAACGGCTCGCTCAACGAGCGGCGCGTCCAGGCGCAGGCGGTGAACGACTACGTGGACGGGCTGCTGGCAGACGATGCGGACGCGAACGTCGTCGTGCTCGGCGACCTCAACGAGTTCGAGTTCGTCTCGCCGCTCGGCATCCTCGAGGGCACCGTGGAGTCGGCCGACAACGGCTTCGACACGGTCGAGGGCGGCGCGGCGGTCCTCTCCAACCTCATCGGACTGATCGACGAGGACGAGCGCTACAGCTTCAACTTCCAGGGCAACAGCCAGCAGCTCGACCACATCCTCGTCTCCGACGCGCTCCTCGGCGGCGCGGAGGTCGACATCGTCCACGTGAACACGGAGTTCGCCGAGACGGACGAGCGCGCGTCGGACCACGATCCGGTGCTGGCGCTCCTCGAGCTCGGCGGGGCTGAGCTGACGCAGGTGGCGGTCGAGCTGACGCCGCTCTTCCGCCTCGGCTCGCTGGCGCGTGAGCTGGTGAACGGCGAGGTGGTGGACACCCACATTCTCTTCACGACGCGAGCGGCCACCTTCACGGACGTCGGGATCACCGTCACGGGCCAGGCGCCCGGCCGTGGCGAGGTGCTCAATTTCGCCGATGGCGCTCTCGGGATCCGGATGGAGAACGAGCTGTTCCGCCCCGGCGGAAACCGGGTCGAAGGGCGCGAGGTTCTCACCATCGCCCTCGACAGCGATGCGGTGGGCGGGACGATCGAGCTTGCCGAGGTGCTGCGCCGGAAGGAGGTCCGGGTCGAGCTGTTCGACGACGGCAACATCGTCGCCGCAGCGATTGTCGACGCGAGCAGCGGCTCCATCGCCATCGCGGCGGAGGAGACGCCGTTCGATACCGTGGAAGTGTCGGCCGTGAACCGCAGCGCCTTCAGCATCCGCGAGTTCGCCTTCACGCTCGCCGACGATCTCGCGATCGCCTGACCCCGCCGGCGACGTTCATGGGTGGCGCCAGCCGCCCCCACCGGCTCAGGGGCGGCGCGAGCCGCCTCCACCGGCTCAGGGACGGCGCGAGCCGCCTCCACCGGCGACGAGGCAGCGGAAGAGTGCGACGTACCGCTGCTGGTCGCGTTCGGGAATGGGGTGGTGGGCGCACACGGACTCGAACCGTGGACCCGCTGATTAAGAGTCAGCTGCTCTACCGACTGAGCTATGCGCCCCCAAGCCCGGTCAGATAGAGGGTCGCCTCCGGCCCGTCAACCGCGGGCCGCTGCGGGTCTCGCGGGCGCGGCGGTCAGATGTTCTGGCCTTCCGCCGCCTTCAGGTAGCAGCCGGTGATCAGCCACGATCCGTCATCCTGCTTCGCGAGGATGTAGAGCGCGGTCCACGCCTTGCCGTCGTTGTCGGTGAGGCCGACCTCCTGGGCGTACTCGTCCTCGCCGATGGCGCGCGAGCGCATGAAGACCGGCGCGCCGCCCTGGTAGACGGGCGCGTAGCCGCGGCGGACCATGGTGACGAAGCGGTCCACCGTCGGGAACATGCGCTTGATCGAGGGGGCGGCGAGCTCGTACGCCGCCTCGGGCTTGCCGCTCCGGAAGGCCTCGAGCTGCGCCTCGATGATGGCCTTGACCTCGGCCGGGTTGGCCAACGCCTGTGTTGAGACACCCGGGCTCGCGAAGGCGACGAAAGCCGCGAGGAGGGCGAGTCGAGAAAACCGCATCACTCTCTCCGTGTTGTCCGAAGGGCACGCTCGCAAGAAGCGTACCAGACGATCGCCCAGAAGCGAGTGGAGAGCCGGCGAAAGAACGCCGCAGGTTGTGGACGGTCGGCGCGACGCCGGGGTGATGTCAGCGCAGCAGCGTCGCCGCCACCTCGCGGAGCTCCGGGCCGAGGTCAGGGCGGTCGAGCGCGTAGGCGAGGTTGGCTGACAGGAAGCCGATCTTGGAGCCGCAGTCGTAGGTGGTGCCCTTGAAGCGCAGGCCCTTGAACGGCTCGTTGCGCATCAGCGACAGCATGGAATCGGTGATCTGGATCTCGCCGCCGGCGCCCTTCTCCTGATGCTCGAGCAGGTCGAAGATCGACGGCTGCAGGATGTACCGCCCGGTGATGATGAGGTTGGACGGCGCGGTGCCCTTCTTCGGCTTCTCGACCATCCCGGTGACGTCGAACACATCGCCCGAACCCGAGATCTCGACGACGCCGTACTGGTCCGTCCGCTCCGGATCGACCTCCTCGACGGCAATCACGTTACCACCGTGCGCGTTGTAGACGTCCATCATCTGCGCCATCACCCCCCGCTCGCCCTTGATGATGACGTCCGGCAGCAGGAGCGCGAACGGCTCGTTCCCGACGAGGTGCCGGGCGCACCAGACCGCGTGGCCGAGGCCGAGGGGCGCCTGCTGGCGCGTGAAGGAGACGTTGCCGGCGGGCGGCAGCTCGGCCCGGATCTGCGACAGCGGCCCTGTCTTGCCGCGGCTCTCCAGCGTCCACTCGAGTTCGAAGGCGGTGTCGAAATGGTCTTCGATCACGCCCTTGTTGCGGCCGGTGACGAAGACGAACTGCTCGATCCCTGCTTCCTTCGCCTCGTCCACCACATACTGCAGCACCGGCCGGTCGACGACGGTCAGCATCTCCTTCGGCATCGCCTTCGTGGCGGGAAGGAAGCGGGTGCCAAGGCCGGCGACGGGCAGGACGGCTTTGCGGACGGGCAGCATCAAATCCCTCATCAGGTCGACAGCCCGCGGGACTGTTCCCTCCGAGGCCGCATCATGTTTTCAACGCAAGCAACCGATAGCGGAAAAACCGCTCGCACAACACCCCGACGAAGAGCAGACCAAAAACCCAGCTGAAAAAGTACCATGGATCGAACATCGGACTGTCATAGCTTGGGAAGTACCATTGTCGGCATGCCTCCGTGGCGTGGAACAGAGGATTCCACGAGACGTATTTCAGCATCATTGGCGGAACGGTATCGGCTGTATAGAACATGCCCGAAAGGATGTTGATCGGCGCGATCAGCGTCGAGAAGATCTTGCCCCAGAACGGGAACCAGATCTTGATCGTCATATTGATGCCGGCAAACCCGATGCCCATCAGCATCACGCCGGCCATGGGGACCATCGGCAGCAGGACGCTTTTCGGCACGTCCGCGTCGTAGACGAGGATGTAGAAGGCGGTGATCCCGTGGAACAGCACGGCGATGGTGAGGAAGTTGACAAGGGCCCCGGCCAGCATGAGGTCCAGAGGCGAGATCTCCGGGATCGCGAGGGAGCGCTTCATGCGCTCGAACACGCGCTCCGCGCCCGAGAGACCGCCACGGAAGCAGCTCAGCGTGAAGATCCCCGTCATCAGGAAGAGGATGAGCGACTCGCCGATCGACGGGTGCCGGAAGCGGATGTAGGTCATGATCGTCGCGAACACGAGCAGCGTGCCGAGTGGCTCGACGAGGGCCGAGAACACGCCGACGGGCGACGAGATGTGCCGGACCCGCAGCTCGCGCGACATCACCGCATAGACGACGCGCGCCTGGACGGTCAGCGAGTGGACGAGGTTTGCCATGGCTTGCCTTTGGAAAGCGGCCTGAACGCGGCTTCCACCGGATCGAACGCCTGCGGATAGCATGGATCGCGATCCGCGAGAGCTGCCCAGTCGACGCGGAAGTTGTCCGCCTCCACGGCGCGCATCATGCGCCAGACCGCACCGCCGCGTCGGAACGGGTCGGCGGACTGCGACACGCCGATGGTGACTGATTCCGCGTGGACCGCCTCTGCAGCGGGGACATAGAGCACGCCAAGCCCCTGCCGGGCGACCCGGAGGCAGAAATCGACATCGTTGTAGAGAACGCCGTAGCGCGCCGCGTCGAAGCCGCCGACGGCGTCGAACACCGCCCGGCGCGTCGCGAGCAGCGCTCCGGTGACCGCGGTCGCAGGAACCGTCATCCGCTGGCGGCGCTCGTAGCCCGGACGCCACCACGGAAGGAAGCGCTCGGCATGGCGAACTCGCGCTTCTCCGGCGAGGACGACGCCGCCGTGCTGCACGCGGCCGTCCGGGTAGAGGAGCCGCGCGCCGGTCACGCCGGTCTCTTCGTCGGCCAATGGGGCGAGGAGCGCAGCGAGCCAGCCCGGATCGGCGAAGACGATGTCGTTGTTCGCGAATACCAGAGCCTCACCCGTCGAGGCGCGGGCGCCGAGATTGGCGAGGGCGGCGAAGTTGAACGGCCTGTCGTCGCGTATGACCTTGGCGCCGGCCGTGGCAGCCCCGTCGAGAAGCCGCAGGGCTTCCGGATTCCGCGAGCCGTTGTCGACGAGGACGAGTTCGGCGGCCGGCGCGGTCTCGGCGAGCGAGGCGAGGAAGCGGCGGAGGTGGCCTGCCGCATCGCGGGTCGCGACGACGATGCTGACCGAGGCGTCCGGCGGCGCGACGGGGCCCCTGCTGCGGCGCGGCCTTGGCGCTGCCGCGAGGATGCGTCCCGCCTCGGCTGCAATGCGTCGGCGAAGCGGGCGAGCGACGCGGGTGAGCCGCTCCGCCGGCGGGAGGGGGCGGAGGTGGAGGCGCCGCACCGTGACCTCGCCACGCTCCGAGCGCGGGCGGAAGACGACCGCGCCGTCGTCCTTCACCTCGAAGTCGGCACAGTGCAGCCACGGGTCGACGGGCCTGAGGATGGCGCCATCCAGCGGCGCCCGGGGCTGGGAGGCGATCCGCGGCTCGACCAGCACAGGAGCGCCGGTCTCGTCGCTGAGCTCTGCCTCGCATCGCCACCAGCCGGCGCGGGGCGCATCGAGCGCGAGGAGGAGCGTGCCGCCCGGTCCGACCCGCAGCGTGTGCCCCTCCACCTCGACGCCCTGCCGCGCCACGATCCGACAGCCCTGCCAGCCCGGCGGCGTTGGGCCGGCCGTGATGACGGGCGTATCCGCCCCGGTGAGCGGCACCCGCACCGCCCCGATCCGCCAGGGCGGCAGCAGCGACGGCCCGGCGATGCGTGGGGCGAGATCGAGACGGCGGAGGACGACCCGCCCGTCCTCCACCGGCATGAGACGAAGGGAGTCCAGCGGCTGGTCGAGACCGAAGTGCGCCACCAGCGACGTGCCCTCGCTCGCCAAGGGGACCGGAACCGGCCGTCCACCGGCGGCAACCTCGAGCCGCATCCCCGCCGACGGATCAACCGACAACTCGAGTCGATAGTCGCCTGCCGGGCGAGCGAGCTCCACCACGAGCGCCGCCGCGCGCGGCGGAAACCGGAGTGCGTCTCCCTCGACGGCGACGTCGCCTTCGAGCCGCGCGCGGCCGTCGGTCGGGATCGGCAGGTCCGCGAGCGCGTCCGTCTTTCCGCTGTCCGTCACCGCGACAGGCGCACGGCGGGAACTCTCCGTCGTTCGAACCACTTGCTCTCGCGTCTCAAGGCCGGCGTTCATTGTACCACGGGGCTGGCGCCGCTCGGGGAGACTGCCGGCATCCTGCCACGGCGCGGGCCAGCATCGTCGGTTGCGCTCTCCGTGCAACACCGCAGATGCAATAACGGATAGCTGCTTTGCACCGCTGTGCGTCCTTCCAAACGGGGTGTAGTACAGATCATACGGATGGAGAACCGTCCGATTCTGCGGGCGGCGCTTTGGATGCGCCGATCCCGGAACCGGCAATCCCGGACGTGGCGCCGCAGCCACGGCGCCTCGATCGGCTGCCCGCGGCGACGGGGCAGCAGTTGATCCGGGCCCGTTCTCCTTCGTATGTCGAGTGCCGGGCGGTTCGCGTCGCATGCGGATCACCCGGAGGAACGTGGGCGTCAACAGGTGCGACCTGTCGTCCACGGAAAGTAATCGGGCGCTCCTGTGATGCGCCCCGCCATGGAATGGCTGAGATCGCCGGCTATCCGGCAGGCCAAGGCGGGGACGGGAGCGCTGGCGCGGCGGGAGTTGTCCGCCGGGCCAGGGAACGGCGAGGGGCAATGACGATCACCCTGTCGGTGACGCGCGGCGAGGTTCGGGCCTGGGTCGACCCCGGGCGTGACCAACTGGCGCAAGATGTGTATCGGGTGTCCCCGCGGGTCGCGACGATCGTGGGGTGCGTGTGACCAAGCCTCTCATTCTGTTCGACCTCACGCGCCTCCTGAGCGCGAGCGGACGGTCCGCTCCGACGGGGATCGAGCGCGTCGAGTATGCCTACGCCCGCTGGCTCCTCGAGTCCGGCGCCGCGCACGTGCGCTTCGTGGTGACGATGTCGAGTTCGGTGCGGCTCATCGCCGACAACGCGGTGCCGGCGTTCCTCGACAAGCAGTTTGCCATCTGGGGCGAGGGCGCGAAGGGCTTCTCCGCAGCGAAGGCGATCGAGAACATCAACCGTTTCCTGCGCGGCACGGGCGCGCCGCCGGCGCCGAAGTTCGGCCACATGTCGCCGGAGGAACGGCAGCAGCGGCGCGACAAGGACACCGTCGCCGCGGCGGCAAAACCATGGGCCACGTGGGCACAGCAGATGGCGGCGAGCTGGGCGCGAGAGCCGCTCGGCCCTCTCGTGCGGCGCCACTCCGGCCGGCGGCCGATCGTCTATCTCCGTACGTCCATGGACAAGATGGAGCGGCCCGAGCCGCTTGCGCAGCTCAAGGAGCTGCCGAACCTCAAGATGGTGGCGTTCTGCCACGACATCATCCCGCTCGATTATCCGGAGTACGTCCGTCCCGCGGCGGTGAAGCAGTACGCGGAGCGGGTGCAGACGCTGGCGCAGCTGTCGGACGGCGTGATCCTCGCCTCCAAGTACAATGCGAGCCGTCTCTCGCCGCTCCTCTTCCCGAACCGCCCGCGGCTGACCGTGTCGCCGATCGGCATCGACGTTCCGCCGCCGCCCGCGCCGGACTCGCTGCCGCCGCTGGTTGACGAGCCGTTCTTCCTGGTCGTCTCCACGATCGAGGCGCGCAAGAACCACTTCCTCCTCCTCAACCTGTGGCGCCGGCTCGTTGCGGACCTCGGTGCGGCGGCGCCGAAGCTGGTCATCGTCGGCAAGCGCGGCTGGGAGGCGCAGACCCCGCTCGCGATCCTCGACCGTGCCCGCGAGCTCGCGCCCTATGTCTACGAGGCCGGCGCTGTGCCGGACGAGGCGCTGAACCTCCTCCGGCGTCGGGCGACGGCCGTCCTCATGCCCTCCTTCGTGGAGGGCTTTGGCCTCCCCGTGCTCGAGGCGCTGGCGGTCGACACGCCGGTCATCGCGTCGGACATCCCGGTCTTCCGCGAGCTCGTCGGCAACAGTGCCGAGCTCCTCGATCCGCTCGACGGTCCGTCGTGGCGGCGCGCGATCCTCGACTATGCCAAGGCGGGCTCCGGACGGCGGGAGGCGGCGCTCACCCGCGCCCGCAGCTTCACGCCGCCGTCGTGGTCGAGCCACTTCGGCGCCGTGGAGACCCTGATCGACGGCCTCACCGGCGCCGCCGAGCCCGGGTTCGCCGAGAAGGCCCGTCAGGCACTAGGCTCCGCCTCATCGTTCGGCTATCCCGGCGCCGCCGTCGCCTGGGACGGCAGGAGCGATGGGAGACGGGCTTGACCGCGATTATCGATATCATCGGCCGCGAGATCCTGGACAGCCGAGGCAACCCCACCGTCGAGGTGGACGTGATCCTCGAGGACGAGTCGACCGGCCGGGCGGCGGTCCCCTCCGGCGCCTCCACCGGCGCCCACGAGGCAGTCGAGAAGCGCGACAAGGACGAGCGCTACGGCGGCAAGGGCGTCCGCCAGGCCGTGGATGCGGTGAACGGTGAGCTGTTCGACGCCCTCTCCGGCATCGACGTCGAGCGGCAGCGGCACATCGACCAGCTGATGATCGCCCTCGACGGCACGGAGAATAAGGGCCGGCTCGGTGCCAACGCGATCCTCGGCGTCTCCCTCGCCGTCGCAAAGGCCGCCGCCGCCTCCGCCGAGCTGCCGCTCTGGCGCTATGTCGGCGGCGTCAACGCCTCCATCCTGCCCGTGCCGATGATGAACATCCTCAACGGCGGCGCCCACGCGGACAATCCCATCGACTTCCAGGAGTTCATGGTGATGCCCGTCGGCTACGACAGTTTCGCCGAGGCGCTGCGCGCCGGCGCCGAGATCTTCGGCGCGCTGAAGGCGAAGCTGAAGGCGGCCGGCCACAACACCAATGTGGGCGACGAGGGCGGCTTCGCGCCGAACCTCCCCTCCGCCCGCGCAGCGCTCGACTTCATCATGGACGCCGCGCACCAGGCCGGCGCCAGCATGGGCGAGGACGTCTTCATCGCGCTCGACTGCGCGGCGACCGAGTTCTTCCACGACGGCCAGTACCGCCTCGAGGGCGAGCAGCGCACGCTGCAGCCGGGCAAGATGGTCGACTACCTCGCCGAGCTCGTCGATTCCTACCCCATCATCTCCATCGAGGACGGGATGAGCGAGGACGACTGGGACGGCTGGGCGCTCCTCACCGAGCGGATCGGCGCCCGCTGCCAGCTCGTCGGCGACGACCTCTTCGTTACCAACGAGCGGCGACTGCAGATGGGCATCGATCGCCGCACGGCGAACGCGATCCTCGTCAAGGTCAACCAGATCGGCACCCTGACCGAGACCCTCGATACCGTCGACCTCGCCCACCGCTCAGGCTACCGCGCGGTGATGAGCCACCGCTCGGGCGAGACGGAAGATTCCACCATCGCCGACCTCGCCGTCGCCACCGGCTGCGGGCAGATCAAGACGGGCTCCCTCGCGCGATCCGACCGCACGGCGAAGTACAACCAGCTACTCAGAATCGAGGAGGCGCTTGGCCCCTCTGCCCGTTACGCTGCCCGGGGCTTGCCCGTCATGCGTGCGTGATGTTGACCAGAAGTTGCGTCATCCGTCACACCCTGCCCTGAGAGCGGCCCCGATCGGTCCGGCCGCGCTCGGCAGCGGGGGACCGGAGGATGACGACCACCACAATCACGGGCCGCCTGTACTCGTCGTCGACGACGGCGCCCGGGTACGACGTGGGACAGAACGGCGCGCGGGTGATCGTGCCTTCTGGGACCTGGATCACCGCCGTGCGGGACGCACTGCGGGCCGACGAGGTCAATAACGTCACGCTTGAGTTGCGCGGGCAGCTCGTCTCGGAGTTCAGCTCGGGCCTCTACCTCTCCGGCACATCGAACACCGTCATCATGTTTCCGTCGCTACGCATCCGCGCCGCGACGGTCGCCGTCCTGGCTGAGGGCGACAACAACTCACTGACTGTCGCCGGCAGCGTCTCGTCGACCTGGGCCGCTGCGTTGAGCCTGACCGGCAGCAACAGCAGGGTCGCCAGCAGCGCCAGCCTCGACGGGGCGACCAACGCACTCTTTATCGGCGGCAATCGCAACGACGTCAGCAACAGCGGCACCATGACCGGCCAGTTTGCGGCGGTCTACGTCAACGGCACCGGCAACAGGCTGACCAACTCCGGCACCATCACGTCGACCGACGTCGCGCTGCGGCTCGCCGGCGGGTCGCTCACGCTCGAGAACGCGGGCGAGCTGAGGGGCACGTACGGCGCGATCGAGACGCTCGGCAGCGGCGGCCACAATCTCGTCAACAGCGGCTCGCTGCGGTCGGTCTCGGGTCCGGTGGTGTCGCTCGGTGCGCCGGCCACCGTCTCCAACCGGGTCGTCAACACGGGCACGATCGAGGCCGAGACGAACGGCGTCGCGGCCATCGTCGGCGGCGACGGATCCGACCGGGTGGAGAACAGCGGCATCATCTATGGCCCTGTGCGCCTCGGCGGAGGCGACGACGACTATGTCGGCTCGGGCAACGGAGCGGTGACCGGCGGGATTGAGGGCGGTCTCGGGCGCGACAAGCTCCAGGGCAGCAACGCCAGGGACACGCTCGACGGCGGGCTCGGCGACGACAGGCTGAACGGCGGCGGCGGCCACGACATCCTAATGGGGCGCGACGGCAACGACATCCTCTACGGTGGCGACGGGAACGACGTCATCTACGGCGACGGCGGGCCCGACCTCGTCTTCGGCGACGCCGGCGAGGACGTGATGCTCGGCGCGCAGGGTCCGGATACGCTCGACGGCAGCGGCGGCAACGACAGGATCTCCGGCGGCAGCGACGCCGACCGCATCATCGGCGGCTTCGGCAACGACACGCTGACCGGCGACCTCGGCAACGACACCATCTACGGCATGAGCGAGAACGACCGCATCACGGGCGGCTTCGGGGACGACACCCTCATCGGCGGCACGGGAAGCGACAGCCTCTCCGGCGGTGCGGGCAACGACACGCTCCGCGGCGACGGCGACCAGGGCCTTCCCCAGCCGGGTGACGGCAATGACACCCTGAGCGGCGACCTCGGCGTCGACTTCCTCGGCGGAGGCGTCGGCAACGACATCCTGTTCGGCGGCAGCGGCAACGATACGCTCGAGGGCGAGGCCGGCGACGACATCCTCTCCGGCGGCGACGACAACGACCTCATGGTCGGGGGGCCCGGCTACGATCGCCTCACCGGCGACAACGGCGACGATACGCTGCAAGGGAGGGAGCAGAGCGACATCCTGCTCGGCGGCGGCGGCAACGACCTCGTAGACGGCGGCATCGGGCTCGACCTCCTGTTCGGCAACGTCGGCAACGACACGCTGGACGGCAGCACCGGGCCCGACATCCTCTTCGGCGGCGACGGCGATGACCGGTTGACCGGCGACACGCTGAGGACGCTCCGTGCCGGCGCCGAGGGCGATCTCCTGGCGGGCGGCAACGGTGCGGACAGCCTTTTCGGCGGCTCCGGTGACGATATCCTCTACGGCGGCGGAGAGGCGGACGGCGACCGCGCGCCCGATATCCTGACCGGAGGGTTCGGCCGGGACACCTTCGTGTTCGAGCGCTTCGGCGGCGTCGACGTGGTCGCCGACTTCGAACGCGGGGTCGACTGGCTCGACCTCTCGGCGTTCGCCCTCACCACCGGCGAAGCCGCTGCCGCGACCCGCATCTCCGCTCGAAGCGTGGTGATCACGCTCGAAGGGACGAGCATCCAGATCGAGAACGCGACGGTGGCCGACGTCCTCGATGCGTTCATCCTCTGACCGCGTCGCTCGCCTCTCCCGCGGCCCAGACGCGTCGCCAGTCCGCGGCCACGTCCGCGAAACGCCCCGTGGCGGCCGCATCGCGCAGGGAGGCCATGAGGCGCTGGTAGAAGGCGATGTTGTTCCAGCTGAGCAGCGTCGCCGCCAGGGGCTCACCCACGCGAACGAGGTGGTGGAGGTAGGCGCGGCTGTAGTCACGCGAGGCAGGGCAGTCGGTGCCCTCGTCGAGCGGCGTGTCGTCCTCGGCGAAGCGGGCGTTCTTCAGGTTGAGCTTTCCCTCCGTGGTGTAGGCGACGCCATGACGGCCGGCCCGCGTCGGCATCACGCAATCGAACATATCGACGCCGCGCTCCACGGCACCGATGATGTCGCCGGGCGTGCCGACGCCCATCAGGTAGCGCGGCTTGTCCTCCGGCAGGAACGGCGCGGTGGCGTCGATGGTGCGGAACATCTCCGCCTGCGGCTCCCCCACGGCGAGGCCGCCGATCGCGTAGCCCTCGAAGCCGACCGCGACGAGACCCTCCGCCGACCGCGACCGCTCCGAACGGTCGGTGCCGCCCTGGACGATGCCGAACTGGAGTCGCCCGGAGCCGGCCTCGAGGAACGCCCGGCGGGCGCGAGCGGCCCAGTCGAGCGACAGCGTGACCGAGCGCGCCACCGCCTCCGGCGAGGCGGGCAGCGCCACGCACTCGTCGAGCTGCATCTGAATGTCCGAGCCGAGCTTCAGCTGGATGTCGACCGCCCCCTCCGGTGTCAGGCGGTGCGTCGAGCCGTCGACGTGGCTGCGGAACGTGACGCCGTCGGCGTCGATGGTGCGGAGGTCTGAGAGGCTCATCACCTGGAAGCCGCCCGAGTCCGTTAGGATCGTGCGGTCCCATCCCATGAACCGGTGCAGCCCGCCGAGCCGCGCCACGCGCTCCGCGCCGGGGCGCAGCATCAGATGATAGGTGTTGCCGAGCACGACCTCGGCCCCCGTCGCGGCGACGTCACGAAGCTGCATCGCCTTCACCGTCGCCTGCGTGCCGACCGGCATGAAGGTCGGCGTCTCCACCGTCCCGTGCAGCGTTGCGAGCCGGCCGCGGCGGGCGCGGCCATCGGTGGCAAGGAGGGTGAAGCTCACGGCGCGGCCCGGAACAGGAGCGAGGAATCACCGTATGAGGCGAAGCGGTAGCCGTTGCCGAGCGCGTGCGCGTAGATCGCCCGCATGCGCGGCAGGCCGACAAAGGCGGCGACCAGCATCAGGAGCGTCGTCCGGGGCATGTGGAAGTTCGTCATCAGGACGTCCGCCACATGGAAGCGGAAGCCGGGGCGGATGAAGAGCCGCGTGTCGCCCGCAAACGGCCGCAGCTCGCCGGATAGCGCCGCCGTCTCGAGGAGGCGGAGCGCCGTGGTGCCGACGGCGACGACGCGCCCGCCCGCGGCCCGGGTCGCGCGGATGTCGTCGACTGCACGGGAGGGCACCTCCCCCCGCTCGGCGTGCATCTCGTGCTCGTCCACCCGCTCCACCTTCACCGGCAGGAACGTTCCCGCGCCGACGTGCAGCGTCACGCGCGTGAGGCCGATTCCGGCGGCCGCGAGCCGCTCCATGAGCGCCTGCGTGAAGTGGAGGCCGGCAGTCGGCGCCGCCACGGAGCCCGCAGGATCGGCGTAGACGGTTTGGTAGTCGCTGCGGTCGGCGTCGTCCGCGGCGCGGCGGGCGGCGATGTAGGGCGGCAGCGGCACCGTTCCGGCCGCGAGGGGGTCGCCGTCGAAGCGCACCGTCACCGTCGCGCCGTCGCGGCCTGTCACCGTGCCCTCGACCAGCGAGCCGGTGCCCGGGAAACGCACGCGGTCACCGGGGGCGAGCCGCTTGGCGGGGCGGCCCAGCGCGTGCCAGCCGCCCGCCCCGTCGCCGCCGAGGAGCGTCAGCTCGATCCGCGCAGCCGCTGCGCCGCGCAGCCGCTCGCCGAAAAGTCGCGCCGGGATAACGCGGCTGTCGTTCACGACGAGCCGGTCGCCCGGCGCG